>ERZ1026792.235-NODE-235-length-52415-cov-3.116948_pt1 | contig 52415 bp, 47 predicted proteins | sample MGYA00520884_ERZ1026792 | MGnify/ENA primary metagenome ERZ1026792 (study PRJEB33270, sample SAMEA104284473) | anaerobic digester metagenome | biome: Anaerobic digester microbiome; feature: mesophilic sludge digester; material: Anaerobic digester biomass | place... | reverse complement strand
CGGACTGAGGTGAGCGATAAAAACCTGGTGCAGTACATGCTGGCGTTCAGGCTTTATATGCCTCGCGGGGGGATTACCATTTCCACCAGGGAGCGGCCGCAGCTGCGGGACCATTTGGTCAAGCTGGGCGCGACCAGGATGTCCGCCGGGTCTTGTACGGCGGTGGGCGGGCGCTCGGATAGCGAGTCCACCGGCCAGTTTGAGATATCCGATGAGCGCGGTGTGGCGGAGATGGCCGGCTGGTTCGCGTTTCGTGATGGCCGCCCGATCGACACGGTTGCGCTGCAGATGATCTGCGATGCGTTCCCGCCGGCCGTGTTCAACCTCGACATGCCCGCCGGCTGGGTGCCCACGGTGGAGTACACCGTGCATGTGCGTGCGGTGCCCGCGCCGGGCCCGCTGATGTGCGTGTTCCGCTCCCACTTCGTCAGCAGCGGGTTCCTCAACGAGGACGGCGAGGTGTGGGATTCCGACGGCCGCTTGGTTGCGCAGAGCCGCCAGCTCGGCCTGACGCCGCTCGCCTGACGCCAACCGACGGCGTGTCGGCCCCGTTCGGGCGGTTCGTCGAGGGGATCAGCGGTGACGGGCCCAGCGAATGCCGCCGGCGAACCCGCCGGCCGTGAGGCCGACCGCACCCACTGCCTGCGTGGTGCGCCGGATGACGGCCTTGGTGCGCTTGCTGAACACCACCACCGGCCAGCCGCGCTGCCCGGCGAAGCGCTCGAGCTTGCTGTCGGGGTTCACCGCCACCGGATGGCCGACTGCCTCCAGCATCGGCAGGTCGCTGGCACTGTCGCTGTACGCCCAGCACTGACCGAGATCGAGCCCTTCCCAACGCGCCAGCTCGCTGATGGCCTCCACCTTGCCCGGGCCGTAGCAGAACGGGCCGGCCAACTCGCCGGTGTAGACACCGTCGACGATGGCACTGCGGGTGCCGATGCCGGCGGTCATGCCCAAGGCTTTGGCGAGCGGCTCGACCAGCTCGACCGGCGACGCCGACACGATGTACGTGGCGCGGCCGGCGTGGCGATGCTGCTCGAGCAGTCGAGCCGCCTCGGGCCGCACCATGGCCATCAACTTCGGCACGATGTCGGCGTTGAGGGCCACCAGGTCGTCGAGCCGCACGCCCTTCACTGCGCCCAGGATGCGGTCGCGCACGCCTTCCGACGTCTCGTCGCTGGCGCCCGCGAACTTGAACGCAACGGCGCCTGCAGCATCGCGCAGGAACTGATGCGTGGGCACCAGCTTGCCGCGCCAGGCGGCGATGCCCAGCACGAACGCGCTCGAGCCACTGATCAACGTGCGGTCGAGGTCGAAGAACGCGGCGCTCGGCCCGGTGGAGTAGATGGGCAGGTCGGTCATGTCGTGTACCTGGCGTACGTGGGATGTGCCTGATCGGGAGGGAAGGGTCAGCGCGGGATGGTGAGTGCGAGGTCGTACACCCTGCGCTTGGAAGCACCAGTGCTCGACATCACCGTAGCGATCGCCGACCGTCGATCGACGCCGCCTGCAAGTGCCATCCGTAACGCGCTCAGCACCGCAGCGTCGTCGGCTGCGTCGGCCGCCGGAGCGCCCTCCAGCACCACCACGTACTCGCCGCGTGGGGCGCGCTCGGCCAGGTGCAATGCAGCGTCGCCAAGGGTGCCGCGCCACACCTCTTCGTGCAGCTTGGTGAGCTCGCGGGTGAGCGCCACTCGGCGACCCACCCCACAGGTGGCACCCAGGTCGGTGATGCTGCGCGCCACTCGATGAGGTGCTTCGTAGAGCACGACGGTTCGTCGTTCGGCGGCCACCTCGGCAATGCGGTCGGCTCGTTCGCGCCCGCTGCGGGGCAGGAAGCCCTCGAAGACGAATCGCGTGCTGTCGAAGCCGCTGATCACCAACGCCATCACCAGCGCGGCGGGGCCGGGGACGGCCGAGACCACGTAGCCGGCCTCCACCGCGGCGCGCACGAGGCGGGCGCCGGGGTCGCTGATGCCGGGTGTGCCGGCGTCGGTGACCACCGCCACGTCGCTGCCTGCTGCGAGCAAGCCGAGCACCTCGTCGAGGCGGGCGAGCTCGGTGTGTTCGTTGGCGATCGCCAACCGAACGCCGCTGACACCGGCGTGAGAGAGCAGCTTGCCGCTGTGGCGTGTGTCCTCGCAGCAGATGAGCGCGCACGAGCGCAGCGTCTCGACGGCACGTGGCGACAGGTCGCCGAGGTTGCCGATGGGGGTGCTCACCAGCACCAGCCGACCTGTGGCGGTCATTCGCGCAACTCCACCTGGTCGCCCACCTTCAAGCCCCAGCGTTCGAACGCTCCGGCCTCGGCCTCCACCACCGTGGTCGCCTTCCACACCGGTACGCCGATTCGGTTGCGGCGCATGTGGGTGATCTTCAACACGGTGCCCTCACCATCGAGGTGGGCGACATCGATCGCGAACTTCATCCCCAGGGTGTGCACGCTGCGACACTGCGAGAGCACCAGCGCGCCGCTGATGCCTGACCGACCGAGCAGCCCACGGGCGCGTGAGCGACGATCGTCGGCACGCTCGGCGCTGGCCAGCACGTGACCCTCGCAGACCAGCCAGCACTCGCCGCTCATCGAGCCGTCACCATCAGCACGTCACCATCACCCACGTCACCATCAACACAGGATTGCACGTTCTGCACCGCCGCCGGGCGGCGGTGCATGCACCCCGCAGCTCGTCGATCGGCGCCGTAGCGGTCACATCAGCGGCACATCGGGGGCAGTGGTCAACTCCGGAGGCAGCCCGCCGCGGGTGTCGTAGACGGCCTTGCCGATGACTGCCGCGAAGATGATCGCCCCGCCCAGCACGGCCAATGGAGCCGGCGTCTCGTGGAGGATGAAGTACGCCCAGATGGGAACGAACACCATCTCCGCCTGAGCGAACACGGTCATCGGCACGGCCGGCACATGTTTCGACGCGGCGTTGAACATCAGGGTGCCGACCACGATGAACACCGAGCCGTGCAGCACCGCGCGGAAGATGTCGTCGCCGGCGGGTACCAGTGGCCTGTCGCGGGCGACGGTGACGATGCTGCACACGACGATCATCAGCAGCCCGTAGCCGGAGAGCACCGGTGACCAATCGCGTGTCGGGTCGGAGCGCACGCTGATCGTGTAGATCGCGAACCCCACCGAAGCCAGCAGGGCCGAGGCGTTGCCCAACATGTTGCCGGCATCGATGTCGCCGAAGACGGTGAGCAACAACCCGACGATGCCGACCGCGATGGCAACGATGGTCGACGTGGAGAGGCGTTCGCCGAGGAAGCGGGTGAACACGACTGCCACCAACGGGGTGAGTGAGCCGAGGAAGGCGGCGTTGGCGGCCGTGGTGGTGTCGACCGCGTAGACGAATGCGATGGAGGCCAGGAAGAGGCCCAAGTTGGCCAGCGCCATCCACCGACCGCTGCGCCATGCGCGGATCGTGGGGAACGGCTGCCGCTTGAGCGCCGAGAGGATCTCGATGACGACGATGATGCCCACCGATCGCCAGATCAGGTACTGGAACGCGTCGACATCCTCGGAGAGCCGCTTCAAGATCGCGCCGAAGCTCCACACGACGCCTGAGCCGATGGCCATCAACGACGCGACGACGGAGAGACGCTGATGCTCCATGACGGCGGCGACAATAGCGGTACACCCGTACTGCCAACGGTGCGGACCGTCTCCGAGCCTCCGGCCGTTGTCGCACGCTGCGCTGGTAGCTATGAGAGGCGTGAGCACGTCATACCCACCCACTCGCAGCTTCCAGCCGCGCCGCAGAGCGCTGCCGCCGGCGCGCGCCGAGCGCTACCAACGGCTGCTCACACAGTGGGCGCTGCCCGTGACCGGTGAGATGCTGTGCTTCGAGGATCTGTTCGCGGCGGCGGGCTGCAATCCGGAGGTGGTGCTCGACATCGGCTTCGGTGGCGGTGAGGGGTTGATCGAGTTGGCGGCCATCCGGCCCGCGGAGGCGCTCATCGGGGTCGATGTGCACACACCAGGGGTCGCCACGGTGTTGGAAGCCATCGACACCGAAGGGTGGCAGCACGTGCGCGTGGTGGAGGGCGACGTCCTCGAACTGCTGCCCCGCATCCCCGTGTCGTCCCTGGCAGGTGTGCGCCTGTTCTTCCCCGATCCGTGGCCGAAGAACAAGCAACGTCATCGACGGCTGGCGCGGCCCGACGTTGTCACCCGGCTCGTCGACCGACTGCGCATCGGCGGCACGCTGCACGTGGCCACCGACATCGCCGACTATGCCACGCAGACCCTCGCGGTGTGCGGCGCCGAGCCTCGGCTCAGCGGTGGCATCGTGCCCCGGCCATCCTGGCGGCCGCTCACGCGCTTCGAGCGACGGGGCCTCGATGAGGGTCGTACTCCCACCGATCTCATCTACGAACGAACGAGCTGACGTGGCGCCGCCTCAAACCCACCATGTCTCGTCTCGTCGCCGCGTCAACCTGGCCGGGTTGGTCGGCTTGGTGGCCGGAGCTGTCGCCGCGTGGTTCGTGCCGTGGCAGTTGGCCACGTTGGTCGGCTGGGTCACGTTGGCCGGTGTGCTGCTGGCGTGGATGTGGTCCGACATCGGTCCGTGCAACGCCGCCGATACGCAGGCTCGCTCCATCCGAGAGGACGACAGCCGTGTCACCGCGGTGGTGGTGATGGTCATCGCCAGTCTGGTGAGCCTGATCGGTGTCGGGTTCGCACTCGCCAAGGCCCGACACGTCGAGCGGCCGATGGAGGCAGCGCTCACTCTCGTGTCGGTGCTGGCCGTGGTGCTCTCGTGGTGCGTGGTGCACACCGTGTTCACCGTTCACTACGCGCACCAGTACTACATCGACCCGGTTGGCGGCATCGAGTTCCCCGGCAGCGCCGCACCCGACTATCGCGACTTCGCCTACTACGCGTTCACCGTCGGCATGTCGTTCGCAGTCAGCGACACCGACGTCACCAGTCGCGAGATCCGGCGCATCACCCTGCGGCACGCGCTCGTGAGCTACCTGTTCGGCACGGTCATCGTCGGTCTCACGATCAACGTGCTCGCCACCTTCATCCAGTAGGTGTCGCCGGCGGGCGGGGCTGCATCACACCGGGCTGGGGTCGGGCAACCGGCCGATGCCGCCGTCGCGCAGCAGCATGCCGGTGAGCTGGCGATCCAGGTGGTGCTGACGCCAGAGCAACATCTGCTGCGCGAGTGGCAGCACCACCGCCGGCTCGGTGACCAGCGTCTGCCAGGTGGGGTCGGCGGCCAGGTCGTAGCACAGCCAGTCGCCGGTGCCGAACTGCACGTAGGCGTGGCTGTCGGTGCGCACGACAGCCAGGTTGTACCGCTCGAGCCCGCGGTCCCAGGGCTCGCCGACCACGCCGGCGGGGATGAACGTGTCGCGCCAGTCCCATTCGTAGTGCGCCGCGGTGCGCCACCGCACCGGCCGGTCGCCGCCGAGGAACGGTGTGAGCGGCACGCCGTCGCATTGCACGGGTACCGGCACGTCGATGGCCTCGCACAGCGTGGGCATGATGTCGACGTTCTCGGTGAACTCGTCGACGACGGTGCCGTGGCCGGCCGGCTGCGATGGGTCGCGGACGATGCCGAGAATGTGGTAGCTGCTCTCGAACCAACCGCACTTCTGTTGCAGGCCTTGGTCGCCCAGTTGCTCGCCGTGGTCGGCGGTGATGATGATGAGCGTGTTGTCCCACTCGCCGCGGGCCTTGAGGGCATCGCAGATGCGACCCAGGTGGGCATCGACCTCGCTGATCATGCCGTAGTACTGCGCGCGCATGTGGGCCAGCTCATCGATGTCGGCGGGTGCGGTCACCCAGCTGACGCCGAGCAGAATGTCGTGCAGGCGGTGCCGCTGTTGGGGGATGGGCAGTGCCGGTGGGCAATCGGCCGGGTCGTACATCGTGGCGTAGTGGCCGGCCGCGACGTACGGCGGGTGCGGCCGGATGAACGAGGTGTGCGCGAACCAGGGGCCGTCCTGTCCATCGAGCCACTCCAGGAAGCGGTCGGTGAGGAACTGCGTGACCGAGTGCTCGGCGGGGCGTTCGTTCTCCGTCTCCAACGCGAGATCGGGGTTGTTGACGACCTCCCCGTCGTAGCCGAGGGTTCGCAGCCATGCGAGCCAGGGTTCGTGGCGTTCGTCGAGGCACAGCAGCTCCTCGAAGCCGGGCAGCACGCCTTCCCAGTGCGACAGGCGCGGGTCGGCGGGGTCGGTGATCTCGCGAGGGTCGGCGCCCTGATCGGTGTACCCGAACATCACCGGGTGATAGCCACCGCGCACAGCAGCACGGGCCACGTTGTCGAAGCGGAAGTCGAGGGGGGTGCCGTTGGCGACCACTCGGTTGGTCATCTGGTAGGTGCCCGTGTACAGCGCAGCGCGGCCGGGGGCGCAGGGTGCCGCCTGTGCGTAGTGGCGGCCGAGGCGCACACCCTGAGCAGCGATCGCGTCGAGGTTGGGCGTGCGAACCAATGGGTGGCCGGCGCAGGAGAGCGAGTCTCCCCTGAACTGGTCGAGGGTGACGAAGAGTACGTTCGGGCGCATGTTGCTACGAGATCTTCCGTTGGAGGGTGGCCCCGTCGAGGTTCGGGGTGCGTTCGAGTTGGATCGTACGCCTGATGGCGTGCTGCCTCGGCGGCTGCCGGCGTGGACTCGGTCACAGATCCCTGATGTCTTCATGAACACGATCGTGCAGATGACCTCGGGTGTGCGCGTCGTGTTCCGAACCGACTCGCCGGTGGTCGAGCTGGTGGTGCACCCGCGCACGCTGCACACCGTCGGCAGCCCGTTCGTGCCGCCGGTGTTCCAGTTGGTGGCCGACGGCGTGGTGCAGCCCGACGTCGTCGCGCATGGCGGTTCGGCCGTGCACGTCGATCGCATGGCCGGCCCGGAGGGCATCACGTTCGAGCACGGCGTGGCGGCCACACTGCGCTGGGCGCAGCTCGCGCCCAACGAGAAGACGATCGAGATCTGGTTCCCCACCAACGCCTCCGTCGAGGTCCAGGCCGTGCGGGTGGCCGAGCACGCGACAGCGTCTGTCGCGCCGATCACGACCCGCCGGTGGACGCACTACGGCTCGTCGATCAGCCACTGTGCCGATGTCGAGCGCGCCTTCGATGCATGGCCGGCGCAGGTGGCAACGGCGGCCGGCGTCGAGCTGACCAGCTTCGGGTTCGGCGGGCAGTGCCAGCTGGATCCGTTCATGGGTCGCGTCATTCGCGATCAACCGGCCGACGTGATCAGCCTGAAGCTGGGCATCAACCTCGTCAACGCCGGCTCGATGAGCCAACGCACCTTCACGCCGGCAGTGCACGGCCTGCTCGACACCATTCGCGAGGGCCGGCCGCAGGTGCCGGTGCTGGTCGTGTCGCCCATCTTCTGCCCGAGCTGCGAGGCCTACCCGGGCCCAACGGTGCCGCAGGTCGACGGCACCTTCGACATCGTGAAGGCCCCCGCTGCGGTGCGCCCCTTCGGGCTGACGCTCGAGTGGATTCGAGGGGCGCTCGACTTCATCGTGCAGTCGCGCCGCGAGGCGGGTGACGGCAACCTGCACTACCTCGACGGCCTCTCGCTCTTCGGCCAGGCCGACGAGGCACTGCTCTACGACCGGCTGCACCCATCGCCCGCCGGCTATCGGTTGCTGGGCGAGCGATTCCTCGGGGCGGCGTTCGGCGCGGGTGGCCCGCTGGCCTAGCGGGCGAGCTCGGCGCGGAGCTGGTCGAGCCCGATGGCGCCCAGCGCGAGGGCCTTGGCGTGCCATGCCTTCAGATCGAAGGCGGCACCGTCGCGGGCGACAGCATCGGCACGAGCGGCCTCCCACTCGCGCTGGCCGATCTTGTAGCTGATGGCCTGTGCCGGCCAACCGAGGTAGCGGTCGATCTCGCTGCGCATGAACGCCTCGGTGTTGCCCGTCTCCTTCACGCTGAACTCGAAGGCGAGGTCGGGGTTCCACACCTCGCCGCCGTGGAAGGGTGTGCCGTCGTTGAGCGTGGTTCCCTCCGGGATGCGGAAGCCCAGGTGCATGCCGATGTCGATGATGACGCGCACCGTGCGCAGGATCTGGCCGCCGAGGAAACCGAGACGGTGATCCGGGTTCTCGAACCAGCCGAACTCGTCGCACAGCTGCTCGGCGTAGAGCGCCCAGCCCTCGCCGTGCCCGCTGATGAAGCTGCTGCGCTGAATGCGGCTGAGCGACGAGGCCTGCACCATCGCGTACGCGATCTGCAGGTGGTGGCCGGGCACCGACTCGTGGTAGCAGGTGGTGACATCGCCCCACTTCGGGAACATGGTGCGGCCCAGCGTCGGGTACCAGGTGCGGCCGGGGCGGCTGAAGTCTTCCGACGGATTCGTGTAGTACGCCGCGGCGGCCGACCCTGCCGGCGGGATGAGCGCCTCGCAGCGGTCCATCTCGGCCGGGATCTCGAAGTGCTCCTTGCTGCGGGTGAGGGCTTCGTCGGTGAGCGCCTGCAGCCACAGCTGGTACTCATCGGCGCTGTGCAGTGCCCGCGCCGGCGAGGGGTCGGTGTCGAGCAGGTCGATCACCTCCGCGAAGCCGGCGCCCGGCTTGATGCGCTGGCAGGTGGTGGCGATCTCGGCGCGCAGGTGGTGGAAGTCGCCCCACGCCCACTCGTACATCTCTGCCGGGTCGAGGTCGGCGCCGAGGAACGCTCGCACGCCGAGGGCGTAGCGTTGCGGGCCACAGCCATCGTTGGGGTCGGCGTCGGGTGCGTAGGTGTCGCGCAGGTACGCGGCGAACGCGCCGTAGGCGGTGTTGGCGGCCGCGGCTGCCTCGGCGAGCGCAGCCTGCAGCGGTGCGGGCACGTCGTCGCGGCCGGCAGCCTCGCGGACGAGGCTGTCGAACCAACGGTCGGTGGCCCAGGTGGCGGCCTGGTCGGCGGCCGCGAACGCCTGGCGACGTGCGGCCACGATGCCCTGGGCTCGGCCCTGGTCGTAGGTTGCCTGCAGCTGGCCGAGCGAGTTGGGTACCGCTGCGACGCGGGCGACGATGTCGGCCCAGGCATGCTCTCCGTCGCGCGACATCAGGTCGAACGTGCTGCGCAACCGCCCGGCGGGAGAGGAGATGGCGCTGATGGCGCGCATCCACTCGCCGGCGTCGATCGCCGCGAGTGACGTCGTAAACCGTTCGGTGATGAACTCCTTGGCGCGGCGGTCGTCGTCGTTGGTGACGGGCAGTGCTCGCAGCGCGGCAAGCGATGTGCGCAAGTGCGCCGCCCGCGCCTCGTACCCGGCCGGCGACAGGTCGGTGAGCAGGTGGTCGAACCCGGCGACTCCACGACTGGTGGCAAGGTTCGGGTCGAGCGCCGACTGCTCGTCGACGAAGCGGTCGGCGAACTCGAAGATCGGGGAGAGTGTTTCCGAGGGCATGTCCAGCAGCGTAGTTGCGACCCGTTCGGTGCTGTTCGGTGAGGTGAACATGGAGGGCGTTCGACCCTGGTCGCATGCTGTGGTGTCGGTGCACTCTTCTGTTGGGTGACCCGCCCGAACACGGGGCCCAGGGGGAACGCCATGCGACGCATCCTGATCATGGGAGCCGGCGGGCGCGATTTTCACAACTTCAACGTGGTCTACCGCGACGATGCGACCAGCGAGGTGGTGGCGTTCACGGCTGCCCAGATCCCGGGCATCGACGATCGTCGCTACCCGGCCGCTCTGGCCGGGCCGAGGTACCCCAACGGCATTCCCATCCGGCCCGAGGCCGAGGTCGCCGAGCTGATTCGGGCCAACGCCGTCGACGAGGTGGTGTTCGCCTACTCCGACCTGTCGTACGCCGAGGTGATGCGCCGATCGGCGATCGTGCTCGCTGCCGGCGCCTCGTTCACCTTGCTCGGCCCTGCGGCGACGATGATCGCCTCCACCCGCCCGGTGGTGGCCGTCGTCGCTGCTCGCACCGGTTGCGGCAAGAGCCAGACCAGCCGCCGTGTCGCGCAACTGCTGCGCGATGCGGGCATGCGAGTGGCCTTGGTGCGGCACCCGATGCCGTACGGCGACCTGGTGGCCATGCGCGTGCAGCGCTTTGCGACGCAGGCCGACATCGACGCGTCGAACCCCACGATCGAGGAACGCGAGGAGTACGAGGAGCCGGTGCGGCAGGGCATGGTGATGTATGCCGGTGTCGACTACGAGGCGATCCTGCGCCAGGCCGAGCAAGAGGCCGACGTGATCGTGTGGGACGGCGGCAACAACGACTTCTCCTTCTACCGACCCGATCTCACCATCACGGTGGTCGACCCGCTGCGCCCCGGGCACGAGCTCGGCTACCACCCGGGTGAGGTGAACCTGCGACTGGCCGATGCGGTGGTGGTCAACAAGATGGATTCGGCGAGCACCGAGGCGGTTGCCCAGGTGGTGGCCAACGTGCACGCGGTGAACCCGTCGGCATTGGTCGTGCGCGCCGCCTCACCCGTGGTGCTCGAAGGCGACGGTGCCGTGGATGGCGGCGAGTCGTTGGTGGGCCGGCGCGTGCTGGTGGTGGAGGACGGGCCGACCGTCACGCACGGCGGCATGCCGTTCGGTGCCGGCACGGTGGCCGCTCACCACGCCGGAGTCACCGACTTCGTCGACCCGCGACCGGTGGCGGTGGGCAGCCTCGCTGCCACGTATCGCAAGTATCCGCACATCGGCCCGGTGCTGCCGGCGATGGGTTACGGCGCCGAGCAACTGGCCGACCTGACGGCCACGATCCTCGCGTCCGGCTGCGAGGTGGTCGTCAATGGCAGTCCGTTCGCGCTGTCCCGGCTGCTGCACCTCGACGTTCCCATCCGTGACGCCACGTACACGCTCAGCGAGGTGGGTCACCCCGACCTTGCCGACGTGCTCGCACCTTGGATCGCACGGTGGCGGTCATGAGCCGTCGGCGGAAGGCGCGCAGCGCACCGTTGCTGGTCGTCGCGATCGGTGGCAACGCGTTGCTGCACCGTCGCGAACGGCCCAACATCGCCAATCAGCGTGCCAACGTGGCGGGCGCGGCGCGGGTGCTGGCGGGGTTGGCCGACGGCCATGGCCTGGTGGTCACGCATGGCAACGGCCCGCAGGTCGGGCTGCTGGCCCGCCAGAACGAGGCGTTGGCCGGTGCCGATCCGGTGCCCTTCGACGTGCTGGTGGCAGAGAGCGAGGGTCTGATCGGCTACTTGCTGGCGGAGGAGCTCGGTCGCCAGATCGGGCCCGAGCGGGTGGTGGTGCTGCTCACGTTGGTGGTGGTCGATCGACGCGACCCTGCGTTCGCCCGCCCGTCGAAGCCCATCGGCTCCATGCTCACCGAGGCCGAGGCGCGCTTGTTGGCCGCCGAGCGTGGTTGCGTGGTGGGGGTCGACGGCGATGGTTGGCGTCGCATGGTGCCATCACCCGACCCGTTGGAGATCGTCGAGTTCGCCGCCATCCGGTCGCTGGCCGACGCGGGTTACGTGGTGGTGTGCGCCGGCGGTGGCGGCATTCCTGTGGCACGCGACGGTGGGGTGCTGCGCGGGGTGGAAGCAGTGGTCGACAAGGACCTCACCAGTGCACTGCTGGCCTGCGAGCTCGACGCCGACGAGCTGCTCATCCTCACCGACGTCGACGCCGTCGTCGCCGGTTGGGGAAGTGAAGGGGCACGACCCTTGCGCACGGTGACGCCCGCCGAGCTGCGCGCTGGTCAGTGGGCGTCGGGGTCGATGGGCCCGAAGGTGGAGGCCGCCTGCCGGTTCGTGGAGAGCACCGGCCGCGTCGCCCGGATCGGCTCGCTCGAGCACGCGGGCGAGGTGCTCGCCGGCATCACCGGAACCAGGATCGAATGATCAGCCCGGGTTGCGCACCTTGCGGTCGATGAAGAGCGCGATGAGGTCGGCCACCTGCCGGCCGAGGTCGGGGGCGGCATCGAACGCATGCGGTACCCCGTCGAAGACGTGCAGCTCGACCGCGGCGCCGGCACCGACGAGCGCCCGGTACATGGCGAAGCTGGCTTCCACGGGAACCACCGTGTCGGCGTTGCCGTGCACCAGCATGGTGGGCGGGTAGCCGGCATGCACGTAGCTGAGCGGGCTGGCCGCATCCTCCGCTTCGCGGCCCACCGCGCCGCCCAGCAGCAGGCCGATGGCATCGTCGTGACTGCCCACGCGCAGCTGCGTGGGCGGATAGATCGCCACCACCGCGGCGACGTCGGTGGACGCATCGGCGTGGCCGCCGTCGCCTTCCAGTTCGCCGTCGGCCAGACCGGCCAGCATCAACGCCAGATGAGCCCCGGCGCTGTTGCCCGACACAGTGATCTTGGTGGGGTCGACGCCGTAGTGGTCGGCATTGGCACGCAACCAGCGCAACGCGGCCTTGACGTCGTTGATCTGCGCCGGCCACACGGCTTCGCCCGACAGCCGGTACTCCGAGGCCACGCACACGAAGCCGTAGCGTGCGAGCAGGATGCCGTAGCCGCGCAGCTGGCTGCGATCGCCCTGCAACCAGCCGCCACCGTGCACGAGCAGGATGGCCGTTCGGTCGCTGCCCGGTTCCGGCGGCAGGAAGACATCGCAATGCAGGTCGCGACCCCCTCCGGTGCCGAAGACGACGTGCTCCTCGACGCTGACGCGCCCTTCCTGACGAGTAGGCATGTGGCGAGTGTTGTACACCGTGGTCCGCGACGGCGAGGCAGGCGGTTCGGCCGTCGATCGGTGTGCCGCGGGTCCTCGTCGGTACAGTGCTGGGGCTGTTGGATGGGAGTCACATGAACGGGAACGCCAGTTTTGCGCATCGCCGAGCGGGAGTGGTCACGGTGGCAGCGGTCGAGGCGCCCGAGGTCATCACATCGGTCTGGATCGACGAGCAGCTCGCGCCCACCTACCAGCGTTGGGGCATGCGACCCGGGCTGCTCGCCGAGCTCGCCGGCATCGAGGAGCGCCGCTGGTGGCCCGATGGTGTCACGTTCGATCAGGCTGCGGCGATGGCCGGCCGCAAGGCCATCGACGAGTCGGGCATCGATCCGTCCGAGATCGGCATGCTCATCTCCACGTCGGTGTGCAAGCACCACCTCGAGCCCTCGGTCGCCTGTGCCGTGCATCACCAGCTCGGCCTCTCCACCGCGTGCATCAACTTCGATCTCGGCAACGCCTGCCTCGGGTTCATGAACGCCATCCATCTGGCATGCACCGCCATCGATGCCGGGTTCATCAAGTACGCGCTCATCGTCGATGGCGAGGGCAGCCGGCAGACGCAGCTGGCCACCATCGCCCGCCTGCAACTCGACAGCGCCTCGTTCACCGATGTGTTCGACGAGTTCGCGTCGCTCACTCTCGGCTCCGGGGCGGCGGCGATGGTGCTCGGCAACCTCGACGATCATCCCGAGGCCCACCGGGTGGTGGGCGGCATGGCTCGCGCCGGTACCGAGCACCACACGTTGTGCATCGGCGACCTGGAGAAGATGACCACCGACACCAAGCGGTTGCTGGAGGCCGGGCTCGATCTGGCCCAGCACGCCCGCGAGGCGGCGTCCTTCGGCTTCGAATGGCCCGGTGCGGTCGATCGGTTCATCATCCACCAGGTCAGCTCGGTGCACACCAAGCTCATCTGCGAACGCCTGGGCATCGATCCGGCTCTCGTGCCGCTCACCTACCCCAAGTTCGGCAACGTCGGCCCGGCGGCGATCCCCATCACCCTCGCCGGTGTGCAGCACGAGTTGCTGGCGGGCCAGCGCATCGTGTGCCTGGGCATCGGGTCGGGGTTGAACACCAGCCTCACCGAGATCACGTGGTAGCAGCACCTGCAACACCGACGGCCGATCAGTGGCGGCGGTGGCAGGTGGAACCGCAGTGGTCGCGGTTCGTGGACGTACCGGGGCACGATGGCGTCACGCGGCGTTGGCATGTGCTCGAGCGTCGTCCGGCCGCGCCCGTCGGCACCATCGTCTGCGTGCACGGCAACCCCACGTGGTCCATCCTCTGGCGCAGCGTGCTCGCACGGCTGGGTCACCGCTATCGCGTGATCGCCGTCGATCAGCTGGGCATGGGCTACTCCGAGCGCACGGCGCCACGGCGTTACGCCGATCGAGTTCGCGATCTCGGCGACGTGATCGAGGCGTTGCAGATCGAAGGGCCCATCATCGTTGCCGGGCACGATTGGGGTGGCGCTGTCTCGATGGGCTGGGCCGTTGCAGCCGGTGATCGGTGCGCAGGGATGGTGCTGTGCAACACGGGCATCGCGGTGCCGGCGGGCCGGCGGGCTCCATCGCTCATCCGTCTCGCGGCAGCTGGCCCCATCACCGATCTGGTCGGGCACCGCACTCGCATCTTCGTCGACGGCACGCTCGGCCTGTCCTGGCGGCGCATCGCGGCCTCGGCGCGCGAGGCCTATCGCGCGCCGTATCGAGCAGCTCGTGATCGTCGGGCCATCGCCGAGTTCGTGGCCGATGTGCCGTTCACCGCGGCGCATCCGTCGGCTGCCGCGCTGGCCGAGGTGGCCGAGCAGTTGCGCTCGCTCACCGTGCCCACGTTGTTGGCATGGGGTGCTGCCGACCCGGTGTTCGACGACTCGTTCGCGCTCGACCTGGCCGCGCGGATGCCGCATGCGGATCTGCAGCGATACCCCGGCATCGGCCACCTGTCGATCGAGGAGACCGACGTGGCAGGTGCCATCGACGTCTGGTTGCATGATCGACTCGAACCTCAGGCGCCTGTCGTCGGGGGCGGCGCGGTGCGTGAGGTCGGGGTCGACGCTCCGCTCCCGGATGTGGCCGCCTCGACAGCGCTCGAGCAACGAGCCACCGATCCCGCAACCGCGTTCGTGGATGGCGCCAGCGGCGCTCGAACCTCGTTCGCCGAGCTGCACGATCAGGTGATGGGAATCGCCGGTGGGCTCGCTTCGCTGGGTTTGCGGCCCGGCGATCGGGTCGCGATGCTCACGCCGCCGGGGGTGGATCTGCTCGCCGCCGTCTACGCCGTGTGGCGAGCAGGAGGCGTCACGGTCATCGCCGATCGCGGCCTCGGGTTGCGCGGGTTGGGGCGAGCCGTGCGTAGCGCGCACGTCTCGTGGCTGATCGGCCCGCCACAGGCGGTTGCCGCCGCCCGCACGTTGCACTGGGCACCGCGAGCACGAGCAATCGTTGTCGGCCCCAAGCAACGGTTCGGCGCCGTTGCCACCTTGGCCGATCTCGCCCGTTCGACGGCTCCGCTTCCGGCGCTGCCCGGTGCCGACGACGCAGCTGCGGTGCTGTTCACCTCCGGGGCCACCGGCCCCGCGAAGGGGGTGCGGTACCGCCACTGTCAGTTGGTCGCCCAGGCACAAGCACTTGTCGACACGTATGCGATCACCGCAGATGATCGCCTCGTTGCCGCGTTCGCTCCGTTCGCGCTCTACGGCCCCGCGTTGGGTATCCCGTCCACCATTCCCGACGTCGATGTCACCGAGCCCGGCACGCTCACGGCCGGCGCGTTGGCAGCGGCGTGTGCCTCGATCGATGCGACCATCGTGTTCGCGTCGCCCGCTGCGCTCGCGAACGTGGTGCGCACCGCGACGCCGGGCGATGCTCGCCTTGCCGGTGTACGGCTGCTGCTGTCGGCGGGGGCGCCGGTGCCGGTGGCCACGCTTCGCTCGATGGCCGCGCTGTGCCCTGCCGCCGAGCTGCACACCCCCTATGGGATGACCGAGTCGTTGCCCGTTGCCGATATCTCCCTGGCCGAGATCGAAGCGGTGGGCGCAGGGCGCGGCGTGTGCGTGGGACACCCGGTCGCCGGTGCTTCGGTGCTGATCGCACCGCTCGGCTTCGATGCCGGCGAGGTGGTCGCAGGGGTGGCGCCGCTCGCCATGGGTGAAGTACTGGTGCGTGCTGCGTGGGTCTCGGAAGGCTACGACCAGCTGTGGCGCACCCAGCGCGACTCGCGGCCGGCCGACGTCGCCGGCAACGTGTGGCACCGGTCTGGTGATGTCGGCCACCTCGATGCAGCCGGCAGGCTCTGGATAGAGGGTCGGGTCGTGCACGTCATCCACTCCGACCGCGGGCCGCTCACGCCGGTGCCGGTGGAGGTCGCGGTCGAGCGCCTCGAAGGCATCGACCGCTGTGCCGCTGTCGGTGTCGGGCCCCTCGGCTGCCAGCAGTTGGTCGTGGTCGTCGAAGACGCGCATGGCACCGATGGGCTCGCCGACGACGACGTTGCCCGCCGTGTTCGGGGCGAGGTGAACGAAGCGCTGGCGGCCGTGCTGTCGGTGCGGGCACTGCCCGTCGACATCCGGCACAACACCAAGATCGATCGCACCGCGTTGGCCGTGTGGGCGTCGGCGGTGCTTGCCGGCGAGAAGGCATCGCAGCCGTGGCGCTGATCGCGGGGCAGTCGTGAGGGTGCTGGTCACCGGCGGCACCAGCCTGCTGGCACGTCGCTGCGCCGAGACCTTGCTGGCCCGAGGTGACGAAGTGGTGCTGTTGCAGCGTCACCGGTCGCCGCTCGACACCACTCAAGTGCTCGGTGACGTGCGCGATCCGGAGGTGGTGGCGCGCGCTGCAACCCGCTGTGATGCCGTCATCCACGCAGCAGCCAAGGTCGGCGTCGTCGGCACGTTCGAGGAGTACCGCAGCATCAACGTCGACGGCACGGCGCACGTCGTCGCGGCGGCGCGCCGCCACGACGTGGGCCGCATCGTGCACGTGTCCACGCCGTCGGTCGCCCATGCGGGCCACTCCCTCGTCGGCGTCGGTGCCGAGCCTCCGGTCGTCGGGCGCAAGAACGCCTGGTACGCGGAGTCGAAGGCGATGGCCGAGCAGTTGGTCATGGCGGCGGTCAGCGACTCGTTGGCCGTGGTTGCGATTCGCCCTCACCTGGTGTGGGGTCCGGGCGACACGCAGCTGGTGGGTCGCATCGTGCAGCGCGCCCGCGCCGGCCGGCTGGCGTTGATCGGTGGTGGTGCCGCGCTGGTCGACACCACCTACATCGACAACGCCGCTTCCGCGTTGGTGGCGGCGCTCGACGCGGCCACGCCAGGTGCGAGTTGTGTGGGCCGTGCGTATGTGGTGGCCAATGGCGAGCCGCGCCCCATCCGCGATCTGCTGTTGGGCATCTGTCGCGCGGCGGGGGTGGCGGTGACACCTCGCCGGGTGCCGTTGCGGGCGGCGTTGGTCGCCGGCTCGCTGGTCGAACGCGCGTGGCCGTTGCGTCATGGCGATGAGGAGCCGCCGCTCACCCGCTTTCTCGCCGAGCAGCTCGGCACCGCCCACTGGTTCGACCCGCGCCCGGCGCGCGACGATCTGGCATGGGCCCCCACCGTGTCGATCGACGACGGCCTGCAACGCCTGGCCGACTGGTACGCGGCGGGTGCGCCGCCGATGAGCACGGCGTCGTGATGAGCACGGTGCCCAGATGAGCACGGTGTGTCGATGAGCGTGCGCCGGCTCTCACGCGACGAGGCTCGTCGCATCGCGGTGCGGGCGCAGTTGCTCGACGCTGATCGACCGGCGGAGCTGCTGGAGGTGGCCGACCGGCTGACGTTGCTGCAGCTCGACCCCACGGCGGCGATCGCCCCCAGTGCCGACCTGGTCGCGTGGAGCCGGCTGGGCAGCGCCTACCAGCCCGCACACATGCGCCAGGCGCTCGAGCACGACCGCACGCTCTTCGAGCATCGGGCGCAGCCGGTGGAGACCGAGCCGGCGATCGTGATGATCCGGCCGATGGCCGATCTCGGTCTCCATCTCGCCGACATGGTCGCGGCCCGGCACTCCGGGTGGCCGCGGCGCCTCGAGTGGCTCGCCGCCAACGACGGCTTCCGCCGGCGTGTTCTCGATCTGCTCGCCACGTCGGGCCCGCTTGCCTCTCGCGAGATCCCCGACACTGCGGAGATGCCGTGGGAGTCGTCGGGTTGGACGCACGACCGCAACGTCACGCAGATGCTCGAGTTCCTGGCCACCAGTGGAGAAGTTGCCGTCGCTGGCCGCCGTGGCCGACAACGAGTGTGGAACCTCGCCGACCGGGTCTACCCGGCTGATGTGTCGGTGGTGCCGGTCGAGGCGGCCAGCAAGATCCGTGACGAGAAGTGGCTGCGATCGCTCGGCGTCGCCCGCCCGAAGTTCGTCGGCGACGCTGGCGTCTCGGTCGAGATCGAAGGCACGAACGGCCTGTGGCGGGTCGACCCGCAGGCCACGGCGGAAGGCTTCGCCGGTCGCACCGCGCTGCTGTCTCCCTTCGACCGGTTGGTGCACGACCGAGTGCGCGCAGTGGAGCTGTTCGACTTCGAGTACACGCTCGAGATGTACAAGCCGAAGGACAAGCGCCGCTGGGGATACTTCGCGCTGCCGGTGCTGCACCACGACCGCCTTGTCGGCAAGGTGGATGCCACTGCCGACCGCAAGGCTGGCCTGCTGCAAGTGCACGCCGTGCACCACGACGTCAGCTTCACCCGCGCGATGACTGCAGCCGTCGCCGCCGAGCTCGAATCCCTGGCCCAATGGCTCGGCCTCGAAGTTTGTGTCAATCCATGAAACTCACAGACCCAGGTCACAGCCCGACAGCCTTTACGTAAAGCCGGGTTGGGGAGCTACACGTTGAAGCGGAACGTCGGAGTGGGGTCGATTCGTAGCCTCTGAGCTGCAACGATGCAGGTCAGTCGCGTGGCCGAGTTGGCAGAAAGTACGCAGCTCGTTTGGCCCAGCGCCGTCATCGCCAGGCGCGGCTCATGACGTCCGGGTCATCAAGGTCCGCAAACGTCTCGGCGAAGCTGGTCACGTCGGCGACCGAGATTGGGACTGGTCGCACAGCTCGCGCCCGGGCGGCGCGCCCGACGTTCAAATCGCGACTCAAACGATCTCGACGCTCTCGGACCTTCCTTCTCACACGAATACGATTGCGCGACGGGGTGAGCAGATCCAACGAATTGCCTTGTGATCGATATCCAGATCATATGATCGTATTTCGGATCATTGCGGAGTACGCTTGCGACATGGACCTCGGTGCACCAGTTCTCGATGTGGCTCCGGCTGTTCGTGGCGCGCTGCTGCAGGCGCTTGCCCGACTGGAACAGCCCGTCACCCGGCGACAGCTCGCCGCCGCTGCTGGCGTCTCGCCGGGCAACGCGAGCGCCGTGATCGAGGACCTCATTCGGGCGGGCCTGGTGAACGAGGCAGTGGCTGGTCGCTCGTCGATGGTGGTGCTCAACAGGAACCATCTCTCCGTCGGTCCGTTGCTTGCTCTTGCCGCCCTGCGTGGCGAACTGATCCGCCGCCTGAGGGAACGTCTCTCGCAGTGGCCCGACCTGGAGGGCGCGTGGCTGTTCGGCTCCGTGGCTCGCGGAGATGCGGACGGTGAGTCGGACATCGACCTTCTCGTCGTCGCCCACGACCTCCAGGCGCCCGATCTGCACGCCCACTTGGCGCAGCTCCAGGCCGACGTGCGCTCGTGGACCGGCAACGACGTGCAGGTCGTCGAGCACACGCCCGAATCGTGGCGCAAGCTCGTGCGCTCGAAGAACCCGCTCGTCGATCAGATTCGGCTCGACGGAATCGCGCTGGCCGGTGACACGGCCTTGCTGCTGGAGCGTCGCCGGTGACTCGGGCCAAGGGCACCCGCAAGCCGTGCGATGTGCAACAGGCGCGACAGCGTCTCGTTGACGCTCGCCAGTTCCTCGAAGCGGCGAAGCTGCTCGACGCTCCCGACGTGGTGGCGACGTGTGCCATCCACGCCGCGATAGCGGCCTCCGATGCGATCACCTGTCACGCACTCGGTGAGCGATCGAATGACGGCAACCACGGATCAGCCGTTGATCTCCTGCGCCAGGTCGACGCCAAGTTGGCGACCGCCCTCAAGCGGGCACTCGATCGCAAAACTCAGGCGGGCTACGAGAGCGTCGACATCAGCGCCGCCGATGCTGCGAGTTGCGTCAGATGGGCTGAGCAGTTGCTGGCTGCGGCAGAGGAGCGGCTCGAGGCCTGACCAAGTCAGTTGTCCTTGGCGACGCACACCTCGACAAGCCGAGGACTGTCTCGGGAGATGTGGAGCTGCACGCGATGCCACGCGCCACAAGGCGGGCGCGTCGGTAGCTCAGCGCGTCCTGCGAGGTCATCACGCCACTCGGTGATCTGGTCGTTCGAGTAGAGGAACGACTCCCCTTCACCGTGGACGCCTACGACACGGTGGTCCTGGCGAGTATCTCCGCTCGATCGACGAGGTTGCCGCCGAGCTCGATCGTTGGGTGGCTAACTGCCGCGAGTACGACATCGATCCGCGCGGGTACATGAAGCGATCGTGGGAGCGGGCACGGCTGGCGGCTCGGGACGAGCGTGGTCGTTGAGAACCTGCAGTGGTTCACGCGGTGAGTCGCGTGGGGAGTCGCGTGTTCAGCAACATGTCGCGAGTACGCAGAAAGTACGCAGCTTCTGCGGACTCGGGCCCACTCGGCGGACAGCAACGGACGCGAACGACCAGGTCACAGCACTATCGACGCAACTGTCCAGCCCGCGAAAACCCTGTTACACGTTGAAGCGGAACTCCATCACGTCGCCGTCGAGCGGGTGGTAGTCCTTGCCTTCGATGCGGATCTTGCCCAGTTCCTTGGCCTTGGCCCAGGAGCCGATCTCGAGCAGTTCGTCCCAGTGGATCACCTCGGCCTTGATGAAGCCGCGCTGGAAGTCGGTGTGGATGCGGCCGGCGCACTCGGGCGCCGACGACCCGGCGTAGAACGTCCACGCTCGGGTCTCCTTCTCGCCGGTGGTGAGGTACGTGCGCATGCCCAGCAGGTGGTACGCCGAGCGCACCATGCGGAAGAGGGCACCCTCTCCGAGACCGAAGCCTTCCAGCATCTCGGCGCGCTCCACCGGGTCGACGATGGTGGCGGCTTCGGCTTCCAGCTGCACGCACATGCCGATGACTTCCACGTTGTCGCCGGCCGACGTGAACTCGTCGCGCACCTTCTGCTCGAGCTCGGGGATGCGATCGAGGTCGTTCTCGCCGACGTTGACCACGGCCAGCACCGATCGGTTGGTGAGCAGGAAGTACGGCTTCAGCACCTCGCGCAGGTCGGCCTTGAGCCCGGCGCGGTACAGCGGCAGGCCCTGTGACAGCGCGTCGTACGCGGCCTGCAACGCTTCCAGCTCGCCGGCGGCGTGCTTGTCGAGCTTGGCCTGGCGAGTGGCCTGGTTGAGACGCTTCTCCACCGTCTCCAGGTCGGCGAGGGCCAACTCGATCTCCACCACGCGCAGGTGATCCAAGGGATCCGAGGGGCCGGTGACGTCGTCGTCGACGAACGCCCGGAGCACGAACACGATGGCGTCGACCTCGCGGATGTTGGCGAGGAACTTGTTGCCCAAGCCCTCGCCCTTCGATGCGCCCTCCACCAGGCCGCCGATGTCGACGACTTCCACGGAAGCGTGCACGAGCACCTTGGTCTTGCTCATCGCGCCCAGGCGCTCGACGCGCTCGTCGGGCACCTTGGCCACGCCGATGTTGGGGTCCTTGGTGGCGAAGGGGTATGGCGCAGCGAGCGCGCCCCCACCAGTGAGAGCGTTGTACAACGAGCTCTTGCCCGCGTTGGGGAGACCGACCAGGCCGAAGCGTTCCATAGCGCCCGTGAGGCTACCGGCGGGGGAGTGGTGACGAAGTTTGCCGATCCGGCGAGGCCGCCGTGCCCAGTGGAGATGTGAAGCCGCTCGTACTCGCATCCACCGTCGTCGCTCTCGCTCTGGCCTGCGCCGGGCTGCTGCTGGCGCCCACCGCCGGCGCCGACCAGCTCGGCACCACCATCCCCTCGAACTGTGTGTCGCACACCAGCTTCGACGAGCGCCCGGATGCCCCCGGCGACTACCGCTGCGCCGGCCTGGCCATCAGCTACCACACGGCCGGCGCGAGCCACTCGCCGTACCCCATCTGGGCGGGGCAGTGGTTGTTCGTCGACGAGGCCGGGCAGTTTCGCGTGGGCACCTGCACGTTCAACCGTGGCGTGCACCCCACCATTCGGGAAGCCTCGCATCCTGTCAGCCAGTCGTTTCCCAACGACCCCACCGGGGCGAAGAGCGCCTACCTCACCTGGAAGTACGGCGACACCCACGACAACCTGACGGCGGCGGCGATGTGGGCGGTGCTGCACTTCTACGCGCAGGATGCCGCCGGCAGCAACCGTGCCCAACACGGCAACTCGCCGCTCGTGCCCGCGCTCTACGGGCTCGCCGCCAGCAGCGGCAACCCGGAGCTGCAGCAGAAGGCGCTCGATCTCGATGACGAAGCAGCACGCTTCGGTGGCCCATGGAAGCTGTCGATGACACTGGCCGCCGACGGCGTGGCAACGCTGACGTTGCGCTCGGGTGCGACCCCGGTGGCCGGCCAACAGATCTCCGTGCTCGTGACCGGCCGCAACCTCCCGCTTGCCGCCACCACGAGTGCGGACGGCGTAGCCACGGTGACGGTGCCGCTCTCAGCCGGTGCCGTCACCGTGGTCGCCACCGTCGCAACCCCCGGCTATGCGTTGGCCTTCCGCGGTCCGGCAGTGTCGCTCAGCTTCTTCGGGGCACAGACGATGGTGACCGGTGGAGCGCCCAACGCGACGCAGGCATTCGCTCGGTTGGAGGGGGCGCCGACCGATTCGACGACCGTGCCGACCACGACTACCGAACCGACCACGACTACCGGACCGACCACGACTACCGGACCGACCACGACTACCGGACCGACCACGACTACCGGACCGACCACGACCACCGGACCGACCACGACCACCGGACCGACGACGACCACCGTGCCGATCACGACCACCGCGCCGACGACGACCGCCATCTCGACCACGATCGCCTCGACAACGCCCATCGTGTCCACGACGGTTCCACTACCGCCGATCGAGGCGGCCGTCACCACCGTCGTGCCCGGCACCACCGTCGTTCCCACCGCTCCATCGACGACAACCCCATCCACGACGGCTGCTTCGACGACGACGACGAGCAGCGCGGTGCTCACTCCGCCTGCGACGGCATCGACTCCGAACCCCTGGCTGCCCCGCACGGGCGGCGGCGACGGAGGAGCCGCCTATCTGGCCACCGCCTTGCTGGTGGGCGGAATCGGCCTGCTGGGCACCCTGCGCCGCCGCGGTCAGGTCACGTACACTCGTGAGGGTGACGCCGGTTGACGCTCTCGAACGTGTGGTGCACTGCCTCGACCGTGCCCACGACACGGGTTTCAAGTCGAAGGCGTTCGTCCGTGCCCTGGAGGTTGCCCGCTCGCTGCCGCCCGACGAACTGGTCGTTCGCGCCAATGCCGGCACGCTCACCGACCTGGAGGGCATCGGCGACAGCTCGGCGAAGGTGATCCAGCAAGCCCTCGGTGGTGGCGAGGTGGCGTACCTCGCCGACCTGGAGGCCAAGACGCAGGTGCCCATCACGCCTGCCGGCGCCACCTACCGCAACGCCCTGAGAGCCGATCTGCACATGCACAGCCGGTGGAGCGACGGCGGCGCCACCATCGAGGCGATGGCCCGCACGGCGGTTGCGTTGGGGCACGAGTACATGGTGCTCACCGATCACTCGCCGCGGCTCACCATCGCCCACGGCCTCAGTGCCGAGCGTCTGGCGCAGCAGCTGGCCGACGTGGCCAGGCTCAACGAGCTGCTGGCGCCGTTCCGCATCCTCACCGGCATCGAGGTCGACATCTTGGAGGACGGCACGCTCGACCACGGCGACGCGATCCTCTCGCAGCTCGATGTCGTGGTCGCCAGCGTGCACAGCAAGCTGCGAATGGGCAGCAAGGAGATGACCGAGCGCATGGTGCGAGCGGTCGCCAATCCGCACGTCGACATCCTCGGCCATTGCACCGGCCGCCTGATCGGCAAGCGCGAGCCATCGACCTTCGACCCCGACTACGTGTTCGCCGCCTGCGCCCAGTTCCACACCGCGGTCGAGATCAACTGCCGGCCCGAGCGCCTCGACCCGCCGCGCCCGCTGCTGCAGATGGCAGTCGAGTACGGCTGCTACTTCGCGATCGACAGCGATGCGCATGCCACCGGCCAGCTGGAGTGGCAGCCGCTGGGCTGCGACCGTGCAGCCGAAGTCGGCGTGCCGCTGGATCGCGTGTTGAACACCTGGCCGGTGGACCAGTTGCTCGCCTGGGTTGCCGGTAAGTAGCCAGGCCGCGCCGTTGGGGCGGTGGGGGTCGCCCCGATAGGCTCGAAAGCTATGTCGAAGAAGACCAAGAAGCGCAAGGCGCGCCTGCGCCGCAGCAAGGCAAACCACGGCAAGCGCCCCAACATGGGGCGTGGCTGACGCACCTGTAGCCCCTGCACCCGCCACTCGGCGAGGTGTCGAGGCCGACGTCTATCACGGCGTCGAGGTAGCAGATCCGTATCGGTGGCTGGAGGACGGCGAGTCCCCCGAAGTCGCCGAGTGGGTGGCAACACACAACCAGAGAACTCGCGAGGCGCTCGTTGCTCGGCCCACCTGGGGCCGGTGGCACGAGCGCCTTTCCGCGCTCACCGCGCTGCCCACCACGCTGTCGCTCACGGTCGCCGGCGACCACCTGTTCGTGATCGAGCGGGCCGCCGGCGCCGACCAGTTCTCGCTCGTGCTGCGCAGCGCAACCGACCCTTCGGCGCCGGCCCGCACCTTGCTCGACCCGGCCACACTCGCCACTGACGGTGCGGTCGCCATCGATTGGTTCCACCCATCGCACGATGGTTCGTTCGTGGCCTACGGGCTCAGCGAGGGTGGCACCGAGAACAGCGTGCTGCACGTGATGGAAGTGGCCACCGGGCTGGTGCTGCCGTTGCGCATCCGCAACACGCGTGCGGCCAGCGTCGCGTGGCTGCCCGATCACTCCGGCTTCTGGTACGCGGTGTACCCGCAGGGCGACGAGTACAACCGCCACATCCGCTTCCACCGCCTCGGCACCGACCCTGCCACCGACGCGGCCGTGTTCGATCGCCAGCCCACGCCCGAGTCGTGGCCCGATGTCACCGTCAGCCGCGATGGCCGGTTCGTGTTGGTGCACGTGATGGTGAAGTGGACCCAGGTCGACATCCACCTGCTCGACACGTCCACCGGCGAATGGACTGTCGTCGTCGAGGGTGTCGATGCTCAGACGAGTCTTCACTTCGACGGTGAGGCGCTGGTGGGGGTCACCACTCGCGACGCACCCAACGGACGTGTCGTGCGGGCCGAGTTGGCGGAGCCTGCTGTGTGGCACACCATCGTGCCCGAGCGCCCCGATGTGGTGCTGGGCGGCTGCGTCACGTGTGGCGACGAGCAACTCGTCGTCGCCAGTCGCGTGGGCATCGACCGTGTCGAGCGTTGGGCTCGCGGCGCAGCGGCAGCCAGCGAGCTCGATCTGGGCGCCGTCAGCGTGGTTGCGCTCGATGCCGACGACGGCCGGGCGTTCATCGCAGTCGGCACCTTCGGGGCACCCGTCGCGGTGCGGCGGTTCACTTCCGCGGCAGGGCTTGCTCCGTGGTCGGCGCCACCCGACGCTGCGGTGCTGCCCACGCTCACCGTCACCCAGGTGCACTACCCGTCACCCGACGGCACCGTCATCCCGATGTTCGTCGCGCACCGCAGCGATGTCGTGCCGTCCGCTGACACGCCACTCATCCTCACCGGCTACGGCGGGTTCGCGATCACCGAGTCACCGGTGTGGATGCCCAACCTGGCCGCGTGGTGCGCGGCCGGGGGCGTGTACTGCATCGCCGGGCTGCGCGGTGGCTACGAGTACGGAGAGGCGTGGCACCATGCCGGCCGCCGCGCCAACAAGCAGCGTGTGTTCGACGACTTCCACGCCGCGGCCGATTGGTTGGTGGCGCAGGGCTACACCGCTCGCGAGCGCATGGCCGTGCACGGCGGCAGCAACGGCGGGCTGCTGATGGGGGCCGCCATCACGCAACGCCCAGATCTTGCGCCGGCAGTGTGGTGCGCAGTGCCGCTGCTCGACATGATCCGCTTCCCGCAGTTCCTCATCGCCCGGCTCTGGACCGACGAGTACGGCGACCCGGCGGTGGCCGACGAGTTCGGCTGGCTGCACGCGTACTCCCCGTACCACCACGTGGTCGACGGCACCCGCTACCCCGCCGTGCTGTTCACCACCGCCGAAGGCGACACACGTGTGGATCCGTGCCATGCGCGCAAGATGGCGGCCGCGCTCACCGCCGCGAGTGCGAGCCAGGACGAGCGACCGATCCTGCTCGCGCAGGCGGGGCGTGCCGGCCACGGTGTGGGCAAGCCGGCCAGCATGCGCGTGCAGGAAGGCGCCGATGTGCTGGCCTTCTTCTCGTGGCAGCTCGGCATCGAGCATCTCTCATGACGGCTGTCGGCGAGTTGCTGGTCGCCTCTCCGATCGAGCCGTGGCAGGCCATCGGCCTGCACATCGGCGACGGCGTCGCTCGCGTCGGTGGCGTTGCGCTGCGGTTCGCACCGGTGGGGCCCGACGGTCGCGAAGGTGTGATCAGTTGGGGGTTGGTCGGCGCGCCGACCCACGACACCGACATCGATGGGCTGGCGACGCATCACCTCGAGGCCGCTCCCGAGGGTGGCCACCAGCACAGCCTCGACATCGTCGGCTTCGACCATCTGGTGGTGATGACGTCGTCGTTGGAGCGCACCTGTTCGGCGATCGAGGCGAGCACCGGCGAACCGTTGAAACGCATTCGTGAGGCCGGGGCGATCCGTCAGGGCTTTCATCGTCTCGGCGAGCTCATCATCGAGGTCGTCGAATCACCGCAGGTCACGTCGTCGCATGCCTCGTTCTGGGGTTTCGTCTGGAACGTGGCCGACCTCCACGAGGTGTGCGCTCGCCTGGGGCCCGATGTGGTCTCGCCGCCGAAGCCGGCGGTGCAGCCCGGTCGCTTCATCGCCACGGTGCGTGCCCAGGTGGGCCTCGGGCTGCCGCTTGCACTGATGACACCACCGTCGCGACCGTAGAATCAACGTCGTATGTCGCGCAGCTACCGCACACTCGCTCTGGCCCTGGTGGGCATGCTCGTGCTGGTGGGCCTGGCCAAGTTGGTCGAGCGCGACCCCTCAGGGTCGAACAGCGCGGCCGCAGCGGCAGCGCCCGGCGACACCACCGGCTCCACCGACGTCGCAGCGCCCGACCAAGCGAGCGCGGCCAACGCGACCGACTCGGTCACCGACGAGGTCGACGGTGATTCCACCACCACGTCCACCGAGGCGCCGGCCGTCACGGCTGCTTGCTCCATCACCACCGTGTTGAAGGTGGGGGCCTCGGGCGCAGAAGTGCAGTGCCTCGAGTCGCAACTGGTCGCGGCGGGGTTCACCACCACGGTCGACTCCGCGTTCGATGCCGCCACCGACACTGCGGTGAAGGCCTACCAGGCGGCGAAGAGCTTGGAGGTCGACGGCATCGTCGGCCGGGTGACAGCGCAGAGCATGGGCATCTGGGCAGGGCCGTTGGGCCCAATGCCCGCCACCGACGACGACTGCCCCGACACGCCGCACGGTGCCATCGTCGATCGTGCCAACCAGCGTGGTGCGCTGTGCGAGAACGGTGTCATCACCTATCAGTTCCCGATCACCAGCGCCATCAGCCAGCCCGACCCCGGCACGTACCCGGTGTACGCCAAAGATCTCAATGCCAGCAGCAGCTTCGGTGGTCACTACAGCACGATGACCCACTTCGTGGCGTTCACCAAGGGCAAGTACAAGGGCGCCCGCATCGCGTTTCACAGCGTGCCGCAGCTCAGCAACGGCGAGTACGTGCAAACGTTCGAATCGGTGGGCACGCCGGCTCAGTTCGGCCAATCGTCGGGGTGCATCCGGGTGCTGCCCGATGACTCGGTGAAGATCTGGGACTGGCTGTCCATCGACGACGAAGTGCACGTCATCTCCTGACACGCCGAGAGCGGCTCAGGTGTCGAGGTCGGCCACGACTTCGGGGTTGTCACCGTGCAGGAAGTTGCGGCCCTCTTCGCACTCGCTCTGCAGCGGGCACCAGCGACAGGCCACGCCGGGCCGCTTCTGCGGTGGGCGGCCTTCCACCGTGAGCTCGATGTGCCGCTCGATGCCGTCGAGCGCTCGCATCAGCGCTGAGCGCAAGTTGCCTTCGGTGACGTCTTCCACCTCGCTCTCTGCGTAGTCGAGGTAGTACGTGACCAGCTTGCGCGGCGGCACCCCCTGACGCAGTGTCTGCACGAGGGCGTAGAAGCGCAGGTCGTCGCGATGGTGGAACGAGCGGTAACCGCTCTTGAAGTCGACGATGAGCAAGCGGCTCTCGCGACCGAATGGCTTGCCCACCACCAGGTCGACCTTGCTGCCCATCTCGATGGTGCCTGCCGGGCGCCACTTCGCTGCTGCCTCCAGCACCGGGTGCGCCGACAGCGGCAGGGGCGGGAAGTCTTGGAGGAACTTGGTGCAGCGGTCTACCGCCCGGCTGCGCAGCTCGGCCCAGTCGGCCTGGGACAGACCCGCCACGAACGCGCCCCTCCCGTCGGCCTGGTCGGCCAGCCGAGCCATTGCTTCATCGACCACCTCTGCAGGCGCTGGTTCGCCGCGCCAGTTGATGGCCAGTTCGATGGCCTTGTGCGCGACGAACCCGGCTGCAGTGGCGGGCCGCCACTCGAAGTCGTCGGGCGCCAGGTGCAGCACCTCGCACCCGTGCACCTTGGCGAGGAACGACTTGCTGACCCACAGCGTCTCACCGCCCAGCCGGGTGGAGAGCTCGGCAACTGCCTGCGTTGCCTCGCTGAGCAGTTGGGCCACGAACTCGGGGGCGAACACCACCGGCTCGTCGGCACGCCGTAGCAGGGCGAGCGTGCGCCCCTGTGCTGGTGTGAGCGTGGGGGCGACGGGTTCCTGCACGCATCGGACACTACTGATCGGGTCTCACGGAGTACTGCGTCACACCCATCTGGCACCATCGAGGCATGGCCACCAATCAATCAGCGCTCGACTTCGCCCACGCCGCCCGGGTGCTCGGTCGCGAAGCGCGTCGCCGGGGTCTGGTGGCCCCCAGCTATCGCAGCCCGCCGCGCATCGTGGGGGTGCAGCGTTCGCTTCGTCGCTTCGCGAAGGGCGGGGCCACGGTTGCGGTGCAGCTCAAGGGCAGGCCGTGGCCGGCGGTGCTGGGCGACATGATCGAAGGTGTCGTGGTGGCCAATGGGTTGCGGTCGCCGCAGGCCGATCGGTTGCGCGACGAGCTGTGGCGGGCGGTCGGGTACCAGCCCACGCAAGCGCCAGGGGCAGTGCCAGGTGCGGAGAAGGTGTCGATGCAGCGGGTGGCGTAGCGCGGTGGCGCCGGCCGGTCACTGCGGCAGGTACAGGTACAGCACCACGGTGGTGTCGGCTGGCACCGAGGGCTTGGCGCCTGCCAGATCGTCGGTGTCGAATGCTGCCGGCCCCATCACGATCACCACCAGCAGGTCGCCATCCGGTGTGAAGTATCCGGTCTCGATGGTGTCGTCGATGCCCAGGTCCTGGTTGCCCGCGCTCTGGAAACCGGCGTCGGCCAGTTCCGCATCGAAGGCATCGGCTGCGGCTTGTGCGTCGAGCTCGGTCGTGCGCGTCTCGCTGTAGCCCAGCGTGTCGGTGATCCCAAGGGCCGCCTCCACCGCCGGCAACGCCACCACATCGCTGAACTCGCTCGGGAACGCCAGGTTGCTCCACCACTCCGGCTCTTCCACCGCCGGGTCGGGGTCGCACACGACACCCTCGTCGGGAAGCGACAGATCAGCGAGCACCGCCGCTTCGATCTCGGTGACGCAGGTGCTCACCAACAGTTGGCCGTGCCCCTCGCCGGTGTAGGTGACCATGCGGGTGTTGGGGCCCAGCTCGGCGGTCATCTCCTGCGCCCAGCGGATGGGCGTGGCGGGGTCGTTGGTGCCGCCGACGACCACGATCGGGCCATCACCCGCGTAGTCCACGGGCACGACATCGGTGATGCCGGTGAGCTGCTCGCAACCATCCACGTCGCCACTGTCGTCGACGAGGTCGTCGAGTGTGACCTCGCCTCCGAAGCGCGGCGCCTGTTCCTTGATCTTCGCCAACAGCCCCTCGGGGTCGTCGGGCGGTGGTGTGCGAATGCCGCTCGCGCACTGGATGATGCCGATGGACTGGAAGAGCGTGTTGAACGTGCCGTCGGGGTTGCGGCCGTTGTAGTCGTCGGCGAGGGCGAAGATGCCGGCCGGGTCGCCCGCTTCGGCCTTGGCGAGCGCGTCGGCCAGCACCGGCCAATCGCCTTGCGAGTACAACGCTGCGGTGGTCGCGCGCTCGAGCGTGCTCTGGTTGCCGGAGCGGCCGTCGTCGCCGGTGAGCGGCGCCTCGTCGAGTTGCTGCAGCAAGGCATCCCATCGGGCGCCCACATCGCTGGCGTTGAACGCGCAGTCGGTGTTGTCCTGGCACCACTTGGCCCACTCGTTGAAGGCGCCCTCGAAGCCCACCAGCTGAGTGAGGTACTGCTCTTCCACGCTGTCGCCGTTGGGCTCGTACGCGCTGTCGAGCACCATCGCGCGCACGCGATCGGGGAACAGGGTCGCGTACACCGCGCCCAGGTAGGTGCCGTACGAGATGCCGAGGAAGCTCATCTGTTCGTCGCCCAGGCCGGCGCGAATGGCATCCATGTCGCGGGCCGTGTTGGCCGTGGAATAGAACTTCAGGGTGTCGCCGTAGTTGGCCTTGCAACCGTCGATGAAGCCTTGGTCGGCTTCGTCGAGCAGTTGCTGCTCCTCAGGGGTGTCGGGCGTGTCGTCGAGATAGAGGTGCTCGTCCTGGAAGGCGTCGTCGACGCACTTGATGCCGCCGCTGCGATCCACACCCCGCGGGTCGAAGCCGACGATGTCGAAGTGCACCAGCCCCAGCTCGCTCTGGATGACCGACCCGCTGGCGGCAATGGGGTCGAACCCCGAGCCGCCCGGGCCGCCAGGGTTGAACAGCACGGCACCCTGGCGATCGCTCACTGCCGGCACCCGCACGAGCGCGATGCTCAGTGTGTCGCCCGACGGGTTGTCGTAGTCGAGGGGCACGGCGAGTGTGGCGCACTCGAGCACCGGGTCGTCGGCCGACTCGTCGGTGCACTCGCCCCACTCGATGGTGCCGACGGAGGCAGGATCGGTGGTGGGGCCGCTGTCGTCGGGAGCGGTGTCGCCGGTGGTGTCGGCAGTCGAGCCGGCGGTGGTGTCGGGCGACGAACCGGCGGTGGCCGAGGTGCGCGCTTGCGCTGACACGCCACTGTCGTTGGTGCAACCGGCGGCCAGCAGTGCCGCGGCCACGACCGCCGCGGTCACGTCGAAGACCCTGACTCCCCGATGCCTCACTCGCATGGCCGCCACGGTAGCGGTCGCCGCTGGGGTGGAGGTCTCGCGAAGCGACGCCGGCCGCCACCCGGTTGGGCGGCGGCCGACGACGACTGACGATCGTGAAGCGTCGGCCGAGGCCGACGGATGGATCAGACCTGGCGGCCGAGGAACTTGAGGAACTCGGTCTGGGCGTCGTCGCCCTCGGTCGCTTCGATCTTCGGGCCGAACACGCCGGGCATGCGGATCATCGCGTCCATCGGCTTGAGGCCGCTGTACGCCTGCGCGACCGCGGTCTCGTCGAGGTGCTCGTCACCGCCGACGGCGCGGGCCAGATCCCAGGTGTGCACGAGCACGTCGGTGCACATCAGCCGGCCGATCACCTGCTCGGCCGGCTGCGGGCCGAACGGGCCGGCGATGTTCTGGCTGAGGTCGGCACTGGCCACCGTGGCGAGGGCTGCGGCGCTGGCAGCGTTCCAGCTGCCGACCGGATCCGATGCGTCGGCCTCGACCGGGGCGCTGGCGGTGAGGCCGGCGACCACCCCGTTCATGCCGCCGACCACGTGGGAGACCACGTCGGCAGCGGTCCAGCCCTCGCATGGAGCGGCGTTGCTCCAGCTGTCGGCGGGTGCTGCCTGCACGCGGGCATCGAATGCGTTGACGAGGTTGGTGTAGCGATCGATCACTTCTTGGCTCATGCCGCGAACGTACACCAGTTGCGTGACGCTACGAACAAGCGGTCGGTTGCACACGAGGTCCACCGTCGGGACCACGCTGCGCGCATCTCGGGCCGGCAGTATCGTGCGACCCAGGCCCGGGTGGCGGAATTGGCAGACGCGGGGGGCTTAAACCCCCCTTCCCGAGAGGGAGTGTGGGTTCGAACCCCACCCCGGGCACAGCATCTGAGCAGATCAGCGCCGGTGGCCTGCGAATTCCGGCCTCCGGCGTTCGTTTCACGCTGCACGATTCCTGCACAGAACGTTTCCAGTTAGCGGATTTCGGACGTTGGCTCGGGTGCCGACGTGGTCCGCTAGGAGGCCTCCGCGTGGGCCAGTCGGCCCGCGGTTCGGTCGCGTCGGTCAGGCGATCACAACCCAATCATCGAGTGCTCTCAGGCGCCGTTCGGTGGCCGGCTCAGATCGACGGGACGGCGAGTGCGGTGACGCGGTGGAGCAGTGCAGGGCGGTCGACGCGTTCGACTGGGATGATGAGCGTGGTGATACCGACTGCGGCAGCTCCAGTGTCGGGGCCGGGGTTGTCGCCGACCATGAGACAGCGATGAGCTGGTGACGTAATCGTGTTCAGTGCAGCGTCGAACATCCGGCGGTCAGGTTTCACAGCTCCGACTTCATAGGAGATCGCGAACCCAGAGATGCAGTCGAGGATGCCGAGCGATGCGAAGTACGGGCGGAGGTCGAGGTGGAAGTCACTCACGATTGCGATCTCGATGTCGTGGCGATGCAGTGTCATGATCACGTCGACGACCTCTGGGTACGTCCGGTAGGTGGTCAGGTCGCCGTAGGACTGCTCGATGGCTGCTGCCAGTTCGTCGTCGATCCCGGCGAGTTTGCAGACCAGCAGTTTGGTTTCTTCGTGATTGGAAGCGGAGAGGTCGCAGTGTCGATCCGACTCGATCGCGTCCGGATGCTGTTCCGCGGTGGCGAATGCTCGCGCCAGTTCGACGACCGACTGTGGATCGTGTGGGCGGCCGAGTCGTTCTAGCACTCGAGCGAACCGTTGCTCCCTCGTCGGATACTCGACCAGGGTGCCGCACCAATCGAACAGAACGGCATCGAACTGTCGGTCGGTGACGGTCACGCCCGGACGCTACACGCCGAGGGCCGCCGCGCCCGCCCGATAGCGCCACGCGTGTCCACGGTCGCAGAGATTGCGATGGTGACTAACTCCGGCCAAGCCGAGCGCTCGGAAATCACGTTCGGTCATGCAATTCCGTCGCGCACGGTGTTGGGGAGGTGGGCCAGATCGGAGCATGGAGAGGTCACTGTGGAACTCGTTCATGCAACGCCCGGATCAGATGGAACGATGATGGACATGGCCCTCAAAGTGATTCCCGATCGCCTCGGTCCCGGTTCGCACATTCGAGTGGTCGCTCCTGCGCAGTCGTTGGCGATGTTCCAAGAGTCGACTCTCGCCATCGCCAACGACCGCTTCGAAAGACTGGGAGTTCGACTCTCCTTCGGGCGACATGTTCAGACGCTCGACCGGTTCAGGTCATCGCCGATCGCTGACCGTGTCGCCGACCTCCACGACGCGTTTGCTGATCCAGGCGTTGATGGAGTGCTCACCGTGGTCGGCGGTTACAACTGCAACCAGCTGCTGCCTTACCTCGATTGGGATCTCATCGCCGCGAACCCGAAGATCTTCTGCGGCTACTCCGACATCACAGCGCTTTCGTGCGCAATCACGACCATAACCGGAATGGTGACCTATTCGGGCCCGCACTACTCGACCTTTGCGATGCGTGACCACTTCGAGACAACGCTCCGATGGTTCACCGAAGCGTTGTTCTCCGACGACCCAGTCGAAGCCGGACCAGCCGAGTCTTGGACGGACGACAACTGGTTTCACGACCAGGGTGCCCGTCGAGTTCGCCCCAACGAAGGGCACTGGACCCTCACCCCAGGACTCGTCGAAGGGCGGCTCATCGGCGGCAACCTCTGCACACTGAACTTGCTGCAGGGCACACCCTGGATGCCTGACCTGAGCAACGCGGTTGTGTTCATCGAGGATGATCTGGAGTCAAGCGTCAAGACGTTCGACCGTGACCTCACCTCGCTCACGCAGCAGCCCAACTTCGACTCGGTTCGAGCACTCCTCATCGGCCGATTCCAATCGCAAACAGACATGGATCGCGAGACGCTCGCAGCGATCGTGGCATCCAAACGCGAACTCGCCGGCGTCCCCATCATCGCCAACGTCGACTTCGGCCACACCAACCCACTCCTCACCCTCCCGGTCGGCGGCGACGTAACGATTGCTGCGCATGAGACCGGCCCAACGATCACGCTCAGCGACTGAGTACTTCTTGCCGAGCACCATCACAGTCCGACGGTCGGAGCGGTCCATGTGCACGTAGTGGGCTCAGGGGCGTCGGGCGACGAAGACGTACTCGCGACTGTCAGAGCCAAGTTTTGACCCGTGGAAGTCGCCGTGCAGCGTCTCGAGCTCGGTGCCACCAGCGTCAGCGGCCGCCGAAGCCCGTCTGGCCCGTCAGACGATCTCGATGGTGAGGTGTGCGCGTGTGGCGTCGGCGATCTTGCGGATGTGAGGGTAATGCTTTCTCACCCACTCGATCATGACCGCCTCGATATTGATGTTGCAGAACCCCCTGGCTCCGTGCACCACCCTCATTGCATGGTGGCCGGGGGGCCTCACCAGGGCGAATGCGTTGTCGACAGTACCGTCCAGCACGAGCCGGGCGGCCTCGATACATCCGCCCGCCGATACGCTGTGCGAGGGGGTGATCCGCGATTCCACGTCAGGCACGCAGAAATGCGGCCGGCAGATATCTTTTTCCGTGGCCAGGCCGGCCTTGAACTCGCTGATACCGTCGATGTCGAGCACACCCTCCTCCATCACCTGATCCTGCGTGTACAGGAGCCTCTCCTGCCGCTCCGGATGTGACGGTGAAATCTCCCAGTCATAGGCCGGGAAAAAAATCAGCCCGGTCTTCCTGCGCGCGGTAATCATAAAGCACTCCATTCTTCGATAACACCCGGCTTAGTCTGCAGCTTGAGCCGCATGTTCCTGCCCGTGGTGCTGAACCCCCTTACGATGTTGAAGACCTGCTCTTCGAGGACGCTGATCTCTCCCTGGGCGCTTATGCCGAGGCGGTCTGCGTTATCCCTCAGTTCCCGCTCTCCCCGCCTCCTCAGATCGGACAGAGCCATAGATGCCGGGATCTGCTCGTCAATGCCGAGCTCCGGGCAGATCATGCGCCTGAGCTGAGTATCGGCGGTCAGGGTGATCTGTCGGGTGGTTCTGGCTAGGGCTGCCCCCAGCGCGTTCGCCACCATGGCATGCTCCGGGACCGTGCATCTCATCCCGAAGGACTCCTCAAGGTATGGTTTGAGCTGGGCGGCCGGACCGCCGATGGCCATGAGCTGCCCCGGCTCGACGATCTCGGGATGTAACATTTCGTAAATGGTGTACACCGGGTGCCTGTTCACCTCGTCGATGAATGCGCAGGCGCTCTTTTTGATATTGCCGACCAAGATCGAGATGATCCGCCGGCATACATCGGAGAGGTCCTGTCCCAGCCGGCCGGCAATGGGAGTGACGGCCTGGACCGCCTTCTGCCTGTCGCCTTTCGTAAACTGCCCGAGCACCGCCAGCGCGTCCATCGGGGTGGGAGAAGGTCCTCCCATGCAGGCGGGAGGTCCGTCGCGATCGGGCCCCACCAGGATTTCACTCCCCGAGACACGGACGCAGGAATCCCCCCCCGCGCCAACAGACATGACCTTGAGGCCCCGTACCAGGGTCTTCAGCCCGCCGATGTCCACCCCTTTCGGCTCCAGGATGGGTACGCCGCCGATAAGGATACCGATATCCGTGGTGGTACCTCCGATATCAAGCATCAAGGTGGTGGTCTGCGGGTCGCGGCAAAGAGCCAGCCCTCCCATCATGCTCGCCGCTGGGCCGGAAAGGATGGTCTCCACCGGGTGCCTGTCTGCAGCCGAGTCGGAAAACGTCCCTCCGTCAGCCTTTAAGAAAAGGAGCGGCGAACGGATGCCCAGCTCGGCAAGGGCCTTGCGGACCGAGTGTACGAATCGTTTCTGGACCGGCATCACCGCAGTGTTGAAGAACGTCGTATGGATGCGTCGCGGGAAGTTCAGACCGCCGCTTAGGGTATGCCCTAACGAGACGTGCTCGAACTCGCTGTTGATGATGGAATGGATCGCGATCTCGTGGGAAGGGTTTCTGACAGAGAACTTTGACACGATGCCCACCCCGTCGACGCCCTTTTTTTTCAGTATCCCCGCCACCCGGGCCACCTCGTCCGCTCTGATAGGGATATATTCACGGCCTCGGTGATCTATGGCGCCTTCCACCAGATGAAAATCATCGGTGAAAAAATATCTCCTGGGGTCGATTCCGGGGCCTGCTGATACGATCATTCCGGCCGGTGCGTATTTCTTCTCGATGATGGAATTAGTGGAAAGGGTGGTTGACAGCACCGTACGGCTGATCTTCGAAAAGTCTATCGCAAGCGCTTCGATGGCATCCCGGATGGTATGAACGAGGTCGTCTCCGGTTACTGTTTTCGCTGTGGCGGTGATGTTTCTTCCATCGACGCACACCGCGTCGGTGTGGGTTCCGCCTATATCGATCCCTATGATCATGTCATCACCTCGGTGAGAAGCTGTACAAAATCCCCATGCACGAACCGCTCCCGGAAAAACTGCACGGACAGGGCCTTATGTTTGAACAGGCTATTGTCCTTGCGGAAAACCGTTGAAATTTTCTACAGCTTTTCACGGACGAAAAGGGATGTGAGAACATAATCTTACTCTAACAGCATGGAGCGAAAATGGCAACGAGGAAGGACGGGAAACCGCGGGAACGTTTCGGCCGGCCCGACAGGCGTTGCCGGACATTCCCTTCCCACAGGAAGCTTGCCTGCAATGGTGCGATCTGCTAGGACATACAAAGAAAGTGTTTGGAGGGTCCATTGAGAAGAGTCATTCCGTGGTGTTTGCTGGCACTGTTTTTCTGTGGCTGCACCTCATCCGCCCCCTCGATCATCGATGTATCCGCTTCCGACAGCAGTCCTGTCACCCGGCAGAAGGTGCTCTTCCAGGTATGGGGCATGAGCGACAACACGCCCATGCGCTACTCCTGGCATGCCGATGGCGGAGATCTGCTGGAGTGGAATGAATACGATCCGTATGCCTACTGGATAGCCCCGGGAGAAGCCGCAATCTGCAAGATCACGTGCACCATAACGGATGATGAAGACAACAGCACGGTCCATGTGTTCGAGATCCAGGTGAGCGAGCGATCGGCGGAAACCGTTCTCGCCGAGAACACGGTCGCGTCTCTGGAAAAGCAGCATGTCTCTCTTCTTGGCGGCGCATGGGTGTCCACGGAAGACGGTGAGGTGAGATATGTCTCTTCCTCCCGGAACGAGGCCACCACATGGACCGGAACGTTCGGAACCATGCACGTCGACATGTACAACCTTTCTTATTCTCTCTGGGGAGCCCCGCCTATTGGCAACGAAATATCGGTGCAGTCAACGAGCGGCGAAAGCATTCTGGTCTGCGAGGAGTGCGCAGCCGACGGAACGATCCATGATCTCGCGATCGATGTGCTCGACTCCTATCTGCTGTGGATCGCCACCGACTCCGGCCTGCACTGGTACAATTCGACATTCAATACTCATGGAACGTATGAGGAAGAAGCGATCAGCGAAGCGTACGCCCTGTTCACGGGTCGGGATTTCGTCTATGCGGCTACGAGCTCGGGCATCTTCACCCTTGACGGGGAGGACGACGACACGCCCACGTACACGGGGAACTCATGCGCGGTGCTCGAAATCGTGGGAGACGATGCCACGACCCTTCAGATCGAACCGGACAGCGAAAAGACCATATGGCACATCACCGGCGGATCCGTATGCCGAAACGGCGCGGCGCTGCCGACTCAGCTGCCTGTCGTAAGATGCAGCCTCGATGTGGATCTGGACGGAAATATCTGGTGCGGTAAGTATTGCTGGGACGGGTCGTCATGGCAGCAGCCCGAAGGGATCGACGGTACGGACGTGGTCAAATCCGTGGCGAGCAACGAAGGGATTATCTTTTTCCAGACCGCCTCAGGGGCACTGCTGCGGTGGTAGCCCCGTCCTGTCCGCGATATCTGCGGCTATATGCCTGAGCAGAGCGTTCAGGAGTTCTTCCGGGTATGGTGAAGGGATGTAGACCCTACTCAGCCACGACATGTGAAACGCCTTTTTCTCAGACGACGCCCTGGATATGCGAAGGAATCGGGTATGCCCGTCCGCGGCATCGATCACACGCACACTCACACAGACCCGCGAAGGCGAGTGCGTTCCGCCATAGAACAGATACTCCAATTCTCCTGTCAGCACATACGGCGTTGCAACAGGCTCCTTCCCGGCCAGTATGACCTTCTGAAAGGCCCCCGCTTCGAGAAGGTACTCTTTCATGCGCTCAGCCGCGTATGTTCCCCACTTCTCATCCTGTGCATCAAAGGGCAGAACCGTCACCGCGCTTTCAAAAGATTCTCCGCTCAAGCCCCAGTCTATGGGGGTGACCTCATCAAGATGACGGTCAGGCTTGACCATGGCGCAGCCTGCAACGAGCATGCAGATACTCAAAAGCGCAACCTTTCCGATCATATGGCGGGTCACCAACACCTTCCACCTCCCTGTGTTATTTCTCATAGAGCGCCGCCCGTTCTCTGTTCTTCAGGAGACGTCTGACATCAGCCGTCTTGGCGAGGACCACTGTCGCGGAGGCGATCACGTCATTGCTCGTGTAATCGACGGCCCGGGAGGTAATGACGATATTTTCATCACGGACCAGATACGTGCTGACAATGATGATCTCCGCCCTGAATTCATTTCTGACTCTTCCTGCGTCCCTGCTCAGGCTCATCAGCCCTTTATCGCACACTATGTACGGCTCAGGACGCAACTGAACGTCCACAACATTTACCTTCTCTTCGGCCAGAGCCCCGATGAGCAGTTCCTGGAGTGCCAGGCCGAAGCCGCTGGGAGCCAAGCTCACAGATTCCACCGGCGTGCTCACGAGCACGTTTACCCCCATGCAGGAGCCATCAAGGCCTCGGGCCAAGGATTCCGCGATGCGTCCGGCACACGCTTCCATGGTTCCGGCATTGCCCGGATACAGGTGGCAGCAGCCTGCAGACAGCAGTATGACTGCAAGGAACGGCCCGAGCTTCACGGTTCACCTCTCAGAGCGATGATCGACTTTGCCCGGTACCGATGTGTGCACAGCACCCTGCTCCATTTTTCAGGCCCGTTGATAAAATGTGCCTCTTTCGTTGCAATTACCGTATTCCCATGTACCAGCGATGCAAGAGCAAGCAGTGATGAACGCGAGGGGGTCATGGCAAGGTTGAGCCGATAGGCCGCATCCTCCTGAGAGGCGCTCACGGAAAACCCCATGCGGATCAGGCTCCTTTCAAACATGGAGACTACGTATGCTTCAGAGAGCATGGGAGAGTGCGGACGCACACTGTCATACCAGACAAGATGGACACGGTCCGGGCGGACATCTTTCATGAGGCCCACGCAGAATTCCACAACGTCGCGCTCCAGCCGTGTCATATATCGGTCATCCGGCCAGATCTGGTCGGGAGGTATGTCCGATCGGACTGCACAGCCCGCAAGTATGCATAAAGACATCATTATGATCGTCAAACGTTTCACATCCCGAGATATCGGGTTATCCAGGTCAAATCTTGAGGAAATGGAGGGGATATGGATCGGCCGGGAGGAGTGATCAGTTTTCCGATTTAATTATATCGTACTCTCGATCCGCCTGTGATCCAGGCTGCATGCGGGTGATACACGAAACGACGCCAGCTCTCAGGGCCTCAGAGATTTCCAGAGTTCCGGGTGCGCAACAAACGCTCCGCCTCGCCATACACCCAACTGCCCGTCAGAGCTGATGGCAAAGACGAGGGCCGCTCCGTCCACGATGTCCGTATGACCGCGGGCGCCGGACGGGGTCGCTCGCGCGAAGAAAGACCTGTTATCTGGACCGACGAGATCGACCGTGATCCCGTAGAATTCGCTGGGCTCATACTGATTGTCATTATCAGGGTCCGGGAGTCCTACATTGGCGATGAGCTGTGCTATGGTGCCGTACTGACCACGTTCCGCCATGTGTTTCTCTTGGTAGAGAGCAACAGTCTGCAGAGCGGTCACGGCCTCCGCCCTCCTCGTCCTGGTAACATATCCGGAGTAGGAAGGGATTGCGATGGCGGCAAGGATTCCTATGATTACCACGACAATCATGACCTCCATAAGACTGAAACCCTGTTTTCCCATAACCGGTCCCCCGTGCAGGTAGAAGTTATTATCATTATCGGCATTTCTCCGTAACAGACAACAAAAATATTCTCTCCGGCATCTCGAACCAATACAGGGTGTTGACTGACTGATGCGGTGAGGCTATGCATATCACCCATGAAAGGATACGTGAAGATCTTCACCTACGGCTGCCAGATGAATGATCTCGACAGCCAGAAGATGTATTCCATACTCAGCCGGGAAGGATGGGAGCCAACTGAGTCGCTGAAAGAGGCGGATCTGATTATTCTGAACACCTGCTCGGTGCGCCAGAAGGCCTACGAGAAGGCCCTGAGCAATATCGGCAGGCTCAGGCCGTATAAAAAACGAAAGCCGTCCCTGATCATCGCCGTCACCGGATGCATCGCCCAGCAGAAGGGCTCGGACATCATTTCCCGCATGCCTCATGTCGATATCGTGCTGGGGACCCATCAGCTGCACCGCATCTGCACAGCCGTCGAGGAGAAACGCGAGGAAAACGGGCCGGTCGTTGACACACGGTTCGGCGAATGCATCCCATCGCTGAAGATTGTGCCTCATCAGGCATTCATGGTTCCAACTCACCGGGCGTATATCAATATCATGCAGGGATGCAACAACTACTGCTCCTATTGCATCGTTCCATACGTGCGGGGCAGGGAAATCAGCAGAGACCATTTCGGGATTGTGGAAGAGGCGAGAAGGCATGCGGACTCCGGCGTCAGGGAGATATTCCTCCTGGGGCAGAACGTCAACTCCTATTCCGGCGGGATCAGCTTCCCCGAACTGCTCAGATGCATCAATGACATCGGCGGCATCGAGCGCATCCGGTTCACCACATCCCACCCCAAGGACATGAGCGACGATCTCATCGCCTGCTTCGGAAGCCTCGAGAAGTTGTGCAATCATATTCATCTCCCCTTCCAGTCGGGCTCGGACAGGGTGCTCAGGCTCATGAACAGGCAATACACCCGGGAAACGTATCTCGAGCTCATCGAAAAACTCAGGCAGGCCAGACCCGACATAGCGTTCAGCGCAGATGTCATTGTGGGTTTCCCCGGCGAGGACGATGAGGCGTATCGGCAGACGCTTGAACTGATCCGGGAGGTCAGGTTCGATCTCCTCTACTCATTCCGCTACTCGATCCGACCGGGTACGGAGGCTGCATCCCTCGAAGACAGCGTTGCGCCGGAGGAGAAATCTCTCAGATTGAGAGAGCTCCAGAGTGTCCAGCGTGCGATCACCCTGGAGATCAATCGGTCGCGCGTGGGCCTGACCTATCCCGTGCTCGTAGACGGAGTAAGCGTCCGTAACGCAGAGCAGGTGTACGGAAGAACAACCCAGAACACGATCGTTAATTTTACGGGGCCTCACCGCCTTATCGGCCGGATTGTAGACGTCAGGATCACGAGGGCGAACCCCAACTCCCTGACAGGTGAGACGGCTGAATATGAACCCGGGCATACGCGCTTGCCCATCCAGGTGTAATCCGCCGCTCTGCGTGCGAATCACCGCCTCTGCCGCAGAACGATTCCATCAGAGGCACGGCTTTTCCCGATGCCGGTCCGATGTTCCCGGCAAATTTCAGCTGTGTGATCAGGGCGCGTGAAATAAACCTGGAACAAACGCAGGGGCAGTGCTATGACAAACGGTCATGGAAAAGCTGAAAAGGTGGCCTACCGTAATTATCTTCATCACCCTGCAGGTGGCCTGGCTTTCCATCGTCGTCATCTGGCTGGTATGGTATATCAGGAACAATGCCATGCGGGCGGACCAGCCCATCGGCGCCTGGGATATCGTTATTATCGTCGAGGTTTCTATCCTGTTTCTGCTGATTCTCGCCGGGATCTATATCCTCTTCATTCTTTATCAGAGACAGCTCACTCTCATGCGCACCCAGATGCATTTCATCTCCTCAATCACCCACGCCTTCAAAACGCCTCTGGCGACCATGCAGCTCTACCTGGAAACCATTGACAAGAGAGAGCTTCCGGACACCACCAAGACCCAGCTCCTCAAAGGCATGATGACGGAAAATCAGCGGCTCAAATCTCTGGTGGACAATTTCCTCGCCAGCGCGCGCTTCAGCTATTCACACAGGCCTTATGTCTTTTCCCGTGTGTCCCTGGCAAGCTTCATCATAAACTTTCTGAAAAACAACGAGCTGCTTCTGAAGGATGTCGATGTCCGTACGAATGTTCACGAAGACCCGGAGATTCTTATCGATCGTGAGGCCATGAGTTTGGTGTTTTCCAATCTTGTGGAAAATGCTATCCATTATTCGAAAGATATTCTCCGGGTCGATATCGAGGCATGGCAAGAGAATGCATGGGCGTATATCCGATTTTCGGATTATGGGATCGGGATACCGAAGGAAGGCTATCGGGACGTCTTCAAGATGTTTCAACGGCTGCCCGAGGCCATGGCCCTGTGGGGCTCGGGAACGGGAATGGGGCTTTATGTGGTGAAAATGATCGTCAAGGCCCATGGAGGAAATATCAGAGTGAGTCCGGGGTTGGAAAACAAGGGCACGTCGTTTCTCATCCGGCTGCCCGTGGTGAAGTGATGGGCATACGATGGAGAGTGCTGATCGTCGAAGATGATCAGGCCCTGGCTCTTGGCCTGATCATCAATCTCGAAGCAGAAGGCTACGAGGTGTTCCATGCCGTAAGCGCCGAAAAGGGCATCACGCTCTTGGAGGACATGAGCTTCGATCTCGTGGTGCTGGATCTCATGCTCCCCGGCATGGACGGTATCGAGGCGCTCAGGAATATCAGGGAAAACGATCCCCGACTGCCTGTTCTCATCCTCACGGCCAAATCGAACGCGAGTGACAAGGTCGAGGGTTTGCGGGCGGGAGCGGACGACTATCTCACCAAACCGTTTCATCTGGAGGAGTTCCTGCTTCGGATCCGGCGCATGCTGGATCGGTATGAATGGTACAAGTCCGGAGATATCCAGAGAATCGGCAGAGTCACACTCGACTTCAACACCCTGGAGATCACCAGGGAAGACGGCGGGATATCACGCATCACCCCTCATGAGGCAAACCTCATTCAGTATCTCACCACTCATCAGGACCGTATTGTCACGCGGGCCGAGCTTCTGAAAAATGTATGGGGGCTCGACCCGGGCATCGAAACCCGAACCGTGGATACCTTCATCTCCAGGATCCGCCGCTACATTGAGGAAGACCCCTCGAAGCCCCGTCATATCATCAGCATCCGCGGAAAGGGATATCGGTTCGTTTCATAGCAAAAACCGCAGCTGAATTGAAACGGTCAATCCAGCGTCTTTCTGAACCGGTATGTTGCAATGATGAGGAAGGAGACGGCCAGAAGCGCCTGCCACAGGATCGCCTTCATCAGGGCATGAGCGCCGACGCCTTTCATGATGATCCCCCTGAGTATGTCCATGTACCACCGCATGGGATTGAGATAGCTGGCATACTGGACAGCAACCGGCATGTTGTGGATGGGGAAAATGAAGCCGCTCAGAAGGACCGCGGGCATGAGAATGAAAAAGGCCGTAAGCAGAGCCTGCTGCTGGGTATGAGCACTGACGCTGATGAGAAGAGCGATGCCGAGATTACCCGCAAGATAGACTCCCGAGAGAAGGTAGAGCAAAAGAACGCTGCCCTTGATGTGGATGCCGAATATGATCAGGGCAATGATGAACATGAAGGTCATGACGATATAGCCCGTGATAAGATACGGAACAGTCTTTCCCAGGACGAACTCGATCTTTCTTATGGGGGTGACCATCACCTGCTCGATGGTCCCCATCTCCTTTTCCCTTACTATCGCTATGCTCGCCACCACGATGCTCACCAGGAGGAGCATGACGCCTATGAGGCCCGGAACATAGTAATACCTGCTCTCAAGGTTTTCATTGTACCAGGCCCTCTGCTCGATAACGATCTCCACGGGCACGGCCTGCGGCCCGAACAGAGAGACCATGCGTTCCCGGAGCTTTTCGCCGCTGTAACGGGATATGATCTGTGAAACATAGCTGAAGACGATGGAAGCGGTGTTGCTGTCGGTCCCGTCTGCGATTACCTGGAGCGAGGCTGTGGATCGGCTCAGCAGTTTTTGCTCGAAGTCCGGCGGGATGCGGATCACCACCCTGACCGAACCGGTATCGAGCTTCTCGGCCATATGAGCGTCGCTGCTGATATAATCTGTGATCTCAAAGTATCCGCTGCTCGAGAACTCCGCTGCCAGCTCACGGGACGACATGCTGTTGTCCTGGTCATACACTGCGGTGGAGATATTGCTCACATCCAATGTCAGCGCAAAGGAGAGAACGACGAGCTGGATCACCGGCATCCCGAAGATTACGATCCGCATGCGGGTGTCCCTGAACATCTGGAGGAATTCCTTTATGAGCATGCGTTTGATCCGGTTGAGCATGGTCTACTCCAGCTTGAGTCTGAGCTTCCGGTTTGCCAGGACAACCATGATTGCGGCGTATAAGCCGAGCAGGACAGCATTGATCCAGAGGACCTCGAGCCCGATCCCCTTGAGGTATATTCCCCGCAGCAATGCAATAAAGTAGCGGGCCGGAACGATATAGGTGATGCACTGAATGAGAGAGGGCATGTTCTCGATGGCAAAAACAAACCCGCTCAGGAGCATTGTCGGGAGAAATCCCGCGATCATGGCGATCTGGGTCGCCAGCACCTGGGTTTTCATGAGGATGCTGACGGTGATGCCGAAGAACAGGGCACCGGTGAGAAAGATGGATGCCGAAAGAAAGAGAAGCGCCGGAGAACCCCTCAAGGGCACATGAAATAGCCATTCGCCGAGAGCGGCGGCTATCCCTACGTCGACCAGGCCGAGAACAAAATATGGAAGCACCTTGCCGAAGACGATCTCGGGCACGCGGACCGGGGTGCTGATGAGCTGCTCCATGGTGCCCATCTCCCACTCTCTTGCGACGGTGACGCTGGTCATCATGGCGGCAATGACCATCATCACTACCGCGAGTATGCCCGGAAGGATTACGTTCTGGCTTTTGAGGTCAGGATTATACCAGGCCCGTGGCTGCATCTCCACCGGCTCGACCAACTCCCCTGCGCCCATCAGGCCGATCCTTCTGGCGACTATCTGGCGGGAATAGATCATCCCCACACTGCCCGTATAGGCAACGGCCAAGTGGGCGGTGTTTGCATCGCTCCCGTCCACGATGACCTGCACATCGACAGGCTCGCCTCTGTGGATCATCCGGGCAAAATCGGACGGGATTACCACAGCGACCATTGCACGGCCAGAATCCAGATCTTCCTGTATCCGGGAATATCCCGTATGATACTGCTGGATAGAGAAATAAGGCGAGCCGTCGAAGAGGCTCAGAAATTCCCTGCTTTCCGGAGAACGGGACTGATCCCATACTACGGTCGGAACGTTCCTCAGGTCCATGTTCAGGGCATAGCCGAAGAGCAGGATGAGCGCGGCCGGGATGACGACTGCCAGAAGCAGGCTTCGCCAGTCTCTGATGATATGGATCCACTCCTTCCTTGCCACGGCCATGAATCGTCTTGCGCTCAGCATGATCAGCCCGTTTCCTGTCTCGAATCTCTGCGGTCGGTTTCCTCGATGAGCGCGACGAATACATCCTCCATACTTGGGACGACTTGCTCCATGCGCTCCAAAGGAATGCCGAGCCTGTGAAGCTCGCTCCTTATCCTCTCCTGAGCCTCGTCAGGGTTCGCGACGACGGCATGGAGGCCTGAGCCGAACAGCGCCACCTCATGGACACCGGGCAGGGCTGAAATGTGTTCCAGAGCGGAAAAAGGATCCCGGCACTGGATATCGAGAATCGCTTCTCGCATCACTCTGGTCTTGAGCTCTGTAGGCGTCCCCATGGCAATGATTTCGCCCCGGTAGATCAAAGCAAGGCGGTCGCAGTACTCCGCCTCCTCCATATAGTGCGTGGTGACAAACACCGTGATTCCTGCGTCAGCCATGGCATGGATGAGGTCCCAGAACCGCCTCCGGGAAATCGGGTCCACCCCGCTTGTAGGCTCATCGAGAAAAATGACTGGAGGCTCATGAAGAATGGAGCACGCCATGGCCAGACGCTGTTTCCATCCGCTGCTGAGAACAGACGTCATGCTCCCGGCATGATCCTTGAGCCCCGTCATCTCGATGGCCCATTCTCTCCGCTGCTCGAGCCGCTTGCCGGTAAGAGAGTAAATACCTCCGTAGAATTCGATATTCTCTCCCACGGTGAGATCTTCGTAGAGCGAGAACTTCTGGCTCATGTAACCGATTTTTGCCTTTATCAGCTCAGGCTGTGAGGCGATATCGTAGCCGAGCACCTTCCCGTTGCCCTCACTCGGTACGAGAACGCCGCAAAGCATTCGGATGACAGTGCTTTTGCCGGCGCCGTTCGGCCCGAGGAAGCCGAAAATCTGTCCTTCGGGCACGACGAAGCTCACCCTGTTCACGGCTGTAAAGCCGCCGAAGCGCTTTGTGAGGCCTTCCACCTCCACTGCCGGACCGCCTTTGCCCGGGCGCCGTGCTTCTCGGCTCTGGATACCCGTCAGGTCGCGAGACGACCACGGTTTTTCCCCTCCGGCTCCGGAGTCCTGCAAAACACTAACGAATACATCTTCTAGGCTGGGCTTCCGGAGACGAATGTCGTTGTAAGCCAGGCCTTCTCTTTTCAAGAGCGCCCCTATCTGTTCTTCGGTATCCGGGCCGTGGCCGCTCACCACGTGAACTACGTCTCCGAACACATTGACATCGTCGTACCGACCGCTTCTCTCCAAGGCGTCACGAACCTTCCGCGTTTGGGGCGAACGGATGGAAAAAACAATGCCCCTCATCAGCTTTTTGATCTCTCCCGGGCTTCCCTGGGCAAGGAGCCTGCCGTTATCGAGCAGCCCCACTCTGCCGCACCTCTCGGCCTCGTCCAGATAGGCGGTGCTCACGAGGATTGAGACGTTCTGTGCCAGGAGTTTATACAGAATGCGCCAGAAATCCCTCCTGCTCACCGGATCCACCCCATTGGTGGGCTCATCGAGGAGAAGGACCTTGGGAGTGTGAATGAGCGCACACACAAGCTGGAGCTTCTGCTTCATGCCTCCTGAGAGCGCCCCGGCCGTTCGTTTCTTGAAGGGCCTCATGGAGCTGAAATCCAGAAGTTCTTCGATCTTTTCTTTTCTTCCTTTCACCGGGACCCCATAGAGGTCGGCATAGAAGTTGACGTTCTCCCAGACGGTGAGATCCTGATAGAGTCCGAACCGCTGGCTCATGTAGGCGAGGTTGGCCTTGACCAGCTCCGGCTGTGTCTGTACATCGAAGCCGGCTATCTTCGCAGTTCCGGATGTCGGCGGCATGATGCTGCTCAGCATGCGAAGGGTGGTGGTCTTCCCGGCGCCGTCCGGGCCCACGAGTCCGTATATTTCCGCCGGGTTGACCTCCAGGGAAATTCCGTTGACCGCCGAGATATCACCGAAGCTCTTCGTGAGATCCATGGCCGCAATGGCTGGTTCCATACGCTTTCCCGTCACCGGCTGTTCAGCCTGATCATTGCATCGGCAGGCATCCCGGGCTTGAGTTCCCGGCCCTGATTCTCAAGGGCGATCTTGATCCGGTAGACAAGCTTGACGCGCTCCTCTTCTGTCTGGACCGATTTCGGAGTGAACTCCGCCTCCGAGGAAATGAAACTGATGCGTCCCTTGTACACCTTGCCCGGATAGGTATCTGTCGTGACCTCAACTTCCTGGTTCAGGGCTATCCTGCCGAGGTCGGTTTCGTTGATATAGGCGCGGAGCCAGGGTCGATCGAGATCGGCTATGGTCATGACAGGAGTTCCGGGATTCAGATACTCGCCGGCCTCGGCAGAGGTCTTCAGAACAACGGCGTTCATGGGTGAAACCAGCGTTGTGTACGAGAGATTGAGCTCAGCCTTTTTCAGAGCCTGCTCGGCATTCTGAAGTTGCGACTGGGCCTGTTCTCTCTTTTCCTTTCTCGGCCCTTCCTGAACCAGGCTGAGCTGCTCTCTCGCCCCTCTCGCCCTGGCGGCCGCCTCTTTGTGGGCGCTCTGGGCAACCGAATACCGGGTGCGATGTTCATCCAGCTCCCGAAGACTGATCACTCCCTGCTCGTGGAGCTTCGAGAAACGCTCGAAGTCGGCGCGGGCGAGTTCGAGCTGGGCCTCCGCCGTCTGCAAGCCCGCCAAGGCCCGGTTGACCTCAGCCCTGGCGGCCTCTATCTCCTGTGACCTGCTCCCGCTCTGGAGCTCCTGGAGAATTGATCTGGAATAGTTCACCGCTGCACGGGCCTGCTCTACCGAGAGAATCTCGTCGTCGTTGTCGAGCTGCGCTACGAGCTGCCCTTTCGTCACCGCGTCCCCTTCGCTCACAAGCCGTTTCTCGAGCCTGCCAGGGATCTTGAAACTCAATTGAACATCGGTTGCCTCGATGTTGCCGGAAACCCGAAGGATATCCCGCCGGTCATCACCGGACAAGACCAGAAAAAGTATGCCTGCTGTCAGTGCTGCAACGATCAGCACAAGCACCGCTATTCGTTTTTTCATATTCACTCCCGTTCATAGAGCTTATACAGCGATGTCCGGCGATATACTTCCATGAGCGCCCTCATGCCAGCGAACCTCTTGCCTGATCATCAGAACGGCCCGTCTGTGTGGGGAGAAGACCGTGCATGACGAGGTCGGTAACCGCCTGCTTTCTTTTGATGAGCATGTCGGGAGACAAGGGATCGTCGCCGAGCAGGAGTGTGAAGAGCGGAGAAGCCACAATGTAGAAGATATTCATACCTATCACGGAAAATATCGTATGCTCCGGTGAAACCGGGCGGATTATCCCGTCGGAGACGGCCTGCATGATCTTGTCGCGAAGAGCCATAAAGGTCGGGACAATAAAATGTTTTGCAATTGTCTGAACATGTTTGCCCGAGAGCAACTCCCAGGCCATGAGCCGGACGAACGACCTGTTGCGGACAAGGTACCCGATGTAGAAGTCGAGAAACGCCTCGATATTCCCGGGGGTGTCGCACGAGCTCGCGAAGTACTTTGGAATCGAATCCCTGATTCCCTCGACGAACCTCCCGATGACCGCCATCAGCAGATCATCCTTGTTTTTGAAATAATAATAGAGCATGGCCTTGTTCACCCCTGCGGCATCCGCGATCTCCTGCACCTTCGTGCCGTTGAATCCCTTGTCTGCAAAGAGCTCGGCCGCGGCATTCAGGATCTTTGTCTTTGTCATTCGTTCATCCTCATCGAGATATTAACTAACCGGTTGGTTAATTATTGTCATAATTCGTGCATATGTCAAGATGAAGATCAATACACGTTCTTTCAGCTCAGGTCTCTCCTCGCCGGTTCCGCATGATTTCTCAAAAGATCTCCAGGTTCAGGGTGGATTGGAGAGTCTTCGTTCTGCAGCAGTTGAAATGGATACAAAATCAGAGTACACGTCTACCTAACAAAGCCATCTCTCCATGGGAGGACAGAGGAAATGAAATCCAGATATCTGTTGGCCGCGTATTTCATTTCATTCATGACAGGCATGTTTTTCCTGGCCGGTTGCGCCACCGCGCCGGTGACCGGCAGATCGCAGCTCCTGATCGTTCCCGAGCAGCAGGAGATCGCGCTGGGACTGGAGGCTTACCAGCAGGTTCTCGCACAGGAACCCGTGTCGAAGGATCCGCAGATCAACGCCATGGTAAAACGGATCGGCTCCAGGATAGCGGCGGTTTCCGACAAACCCGATTATAACTGGGAATTCGCTGTCATCGATAACGACGAGATCGCCAACGCCTTTGCCCTTCCCGGCGGCAAGGTCGCTGTCTATACCGGCCTTTTGCCTTACACGAAGAACGAGGCCGGCCTGGCCTTTGTCATCGCTCATGAAATAGGTCACGCCATCGCCCGGCACGGAGGCGAAAGGATGAGCCAACAGCTGCTCCTGCAACTCGGACAGCAGGGTCTGAACATCGCTGTAGCCAACAGGAGCCCGGAAGCCATCCAGGCAATCAACATGGGGTACGGTGCGGTCAGCACAGTCGGAGTCGTTCTGCCCTTCAGCAGGCGTCAGGAGTACGAGGCGGACAGGATCGGTCTGGTGCTCATGGCGCAGGCCGGATATGATCCGAGGGAGTCTCTCAATTTTTTCAAGCAAATGATGTCTGGCGCGAACAAGCCTTCGCCGCCCGAGTTTCTCTCCACACACCCTGCTGACGAGTCCCGGATCAGATCTATTGAAGAAATGATACCGGAAGCCATGAGATATTACCGGAAATAACACCCTCGTCATCGACGCAGCGGACAGAAAGACGGCACGAGCGAGCGGCTCTGTTCAATGAGCCGGCCAGTGTCTGTAAGGCATAATCCGCACAACTCCGCCGTGCGAGTCGCCTTGATCTCTCCTTTGACACAGGGACAGGGATGAGCTATAGGTACAGTTTATAGTTTTACTTCATGCTTAACAGGAGCTTGTGATGGAGCTGAAAATCGGTGAGATCGCGAAAAAAAGCGGCGTTCCGCCGTCTACCATACGCTATTACGTACGTCAGGGGCTGCTTCCTGAGCCGACCAAGGTCAATAAGAGCATGGCATATTACGATGAGTCGTGCATCGAGCGTATCCAGGCCGTCCGCCATCTGCAGGAAACGAAGTATTTTCCTCTTTCGGTTATCCGGAATATTCTCAGAAGAATGGATGAGGGACTGAGCCTCGATGAGGCGCAGGCCATCGAAAACGCCGTTTTCGGCGTTGCCGCCGACGCGGGAAACGCCTTGGTGGACAAGACGGAATTTCTCCGGCAGACAGGCTTGTCGGAAGAACAGCTCCAGCTGGCGCAGAAAATCAGTCTTCTGATGCCGTATATGCAGGAAAAAGGGAAAGTGCTCTACGACCAGGATGATGTCCGTTTCGGCCGGGATGTCCTCAAGAGAGTCATGGATTTCGGACAGGACATCACAGAGCTGGACTTCTATGTGAAACTGGGTAACGAGATCATCGACAGAGAGGTAAAACTCAGGAGGAACGCCGTCCGCGGCAAATCAACACAAGAAAATATCCGTATCACAAGCGACATATCACGCATCGCGGAATTCCTGAGGAGCTATATATTGAAGCGGCTGTTTCAGAGAAGGGTCCAGACTGTAATCCAGAAAAGCCTCAAGAAATGAATCAGCCCCTCCAGTGGGATTCATTGCATTCCGCTGGAGGGTAGTTCCCTTCCCTCTCAAGGGAAAGTATTTACCACTTTCCCTGTCAGCAGGAGAAAGCACGCCGCTAAGCAGTTGATATAGTGTGGGTTCGCTCATTGCATAGTTTTTGCTAGGTGTCTGAACGAACACATGTTTTCATCAGTATCCAACTGATTGTTCATCCGAGTATGCATACAGATTTGCGAGGGGGTTGTTTACGGGTCATATTGACGTTTTTGTATTGAATTTCACGGTATGTTTATTACTGTTTTCTCTATCCTTCTCCAGATAGGGCATATGGAGAAGGATGTTTTTTCAGTGGATAGGTTAAAAACGGCGGGAGGGGAAATGGGGGCTCAGGGATTTTCACGAATAGTGTTGTATTCTGCGCTGGCTGTCTCCCTGGCGGGCTGCGGCGGAGGAGGAGGAACAGTAGCAACACCCGAAAACGTCCAGACCGGAAGGCTCCTTGACGGACCCGTATGCGGGGTTCAGTACGCCACGCCCAGCTGGAGCGGCGTCACGGAGTTCGACGGAACATTCAATTACCAGGAAGGCGAGCCCATCATCTTCTTCCTGGGAAATGTCATTCTCGGCACCGCCCGGGCAAACAGGTTCGTGACACCCATCGACATGGTCCCGGAGGCCGCAGATACGACGGACCCGAATGTGATCAATATCTGCAGGTTTCTCCAGTCACTGGATATTGATGGAAATCCGAGGAACGGCATCACCATATCCAAAGAAATCAGGGATGTCCTGACGGGCTTCTTGATAAATTTCACCGATCCTGACTTCGATCAGAACCCCGAAGTCCAGAGAATGTTCGATGAACTCAACAGCAGAGAGCTGTTTGCGGAAGAGAGATGCCTGGTATCCTCCGAGGATGCCATGCTTCACTTTGAGGATACCCTGATAGAAATCGAAGGAATACTCGCCGAAGAAGAGGGTCGCGAACTCACCGCCGCCATCGTAAAGCCGGTGGGGAATGCGATTCTCATCCAGGGCCAGTCCATCCCCTTTGA
>ERZ1026792.212-NODE-212-length-55841-cov-6.423502_pt1 | contig 55841 bp, 59 predicted proteins | sample MGYA00520884_ERZ1026792 | MGnify/ENA primary metagenome ERZ1026792 (study PRJEB33270, sample SAMEA104284473) | anaerobic digester metagenome | biome: Anaerobic digester microbiome; feature: mesophilic sludge digester; material: Anaerobic digester biomass | place... | reverse complement strand
TTTTCGCCCCACACTGCACATGCAGTCGTGGACGTTCATCATCGGCGCCTCCCTGTTCGCATTGGGGTCTGCGCCCGGGCTGGGGATGTGGCTCGGCACGATGGGCGCCAACACCGCCTTCTTCGTCGGCGCGTGGTTTTTCACGGCGGCAGGCTTCATCCAGTTGCTGCTGAGCGCGCCCGCATCGGGCCGCGTGGTGGCGTTCGGGCCGAGTGGCTGGCCGCCGCCGCCCAGTCCTTTGGCACCGTGTTGTTCAACGTCAGCACCGGCGCAGCGCTTCATACCCGGCAACTCTCAGCAGAGCGGATTTCGTCTGGGCGCCCAACGCCGAGGGCTCGCTGGGCCGATACCGGCACGTTCGTCGGCGCGCTGTGCTTCCTGGTTGCATCTGCGATCTATGTGGTCGGTCCACGGCCGGTAACGGGCGGCGACGCCTGAGCGCTGGGAGAGGTGGCCAAGCCGGCCGGCGACGCGATGGCCACGCTTCCCAGCTGGACCGAGCCCGGGCTGGTGTGGGCGCCATCGGTACTGCAAACCGACGATGACGGCTTCGTCCTCTCTTACACGTCGCTCGACAGCCGGTCCGGCCTGCAGTGCGTCGGCGCCGCCCGGGCGTCCTCACCGCTGGGGCCCTTCGTCGACGGTTCGGACGATCCGTTCGTCTGCCAGCGCGAGCTCGGCGGCACGATCGACGCCAGCCCGTTTGTCGACGACGACGGCACGCCGTACCTGCTGTTCAAGAACGACGGCAACTGCTGCGACATCACCACCCAGCTGTGGACCCAGCAGCTCTCAGCGGACGGCATGACGCTTGTTGGCGACGCGATTGCGTTGCTCGAGACCACCGAGGACTGGGAGGGCCCCCTGATCGAGGGACCGTCGATGACCACGCTGGGCGACTCGTACTGGCTGTTGTACTCGGCCTACGACTGGAACAGCGCCGACTACTCGGTTGGATTGGCCCAATGCGAGTCGCCGGTTGGGCCATGCACCAAGCGAGATGGGCCCTGGCTGGCCAACCACGGCGATGCCAGCGGACCGGGCGGCGCCGAGGACTTCACCGACGCGGACGGTCGGCGATGGATGCTGTACCACGCCTGGGTCACCGACAAGATCGGCTACGAGACGGGCGGTGAGCGGTCACTGTTCGCTGTGCCGCTCGACCTGCGCTCGGGCGAACCGGTGGCGCGCGGCCTGAGCGAGGACAGCGCCGACTGACCGCCCCCGGTGGGACATCGCTCAGGAGGGGGCGGAGCCCTCCGCCGACAGCACCTGCTCGGGGGTGGACCCCACCAGAGTTGTGTACAGCTCCGGATCGGTCGCCCCCTCGGTGTTGATCACCAGCACGATGGCGTGGTCGTCCAGCCCGGTTTGGCGTCGCAGCTCCGGGTCGGCGGTCAGCTGCACCAAACCGGCCAGGCCTGCCACACCGCTTTCGCCGGCGACGATCGGTGGGTCGCCGGCCGCCGGCTGAGCCAGGCGCCTCATCGCCGCCGGCGACTCGTCCTCGCTCAACGTCAGAAAACCGTCGGCGACACGTTCGAGCACCCGCCAGGCCAGCGGCGACGGCTGGTAACACTCGAGCATCGCCATCACGGTCGGCTCGGCGCCGGGCACGGTGACGATGCCGCCCGCAGCGTTGGAGGCGAACAGGCAGGCCGCCCGCTCGGGCTCGACCACGATCACGTGGGGACGGTCCGCCCCCAACACTGCGGCGAGGTGCCCGGCGACGGCCGCAGCAAACCCGCCGACCCCGGCCTGGACCAGCACGTGGGTCGGCGGCGCGATCATGGCATCCAGCGACTCGCGCACCAGCACGGTGTAGCCCTGGGACACCAGGGCCGGGATCGCCTCGTAGCCGGGCCACGAGGTGTCGGACAGCACGGTCCAGCCCTCGGCCTCGGCCACCCGTGCCGCTTCGATGATGGAATCGTCGTAGCTGCCGTCCACCCGGATGATCCTGGCGCCGAAGCGCTCGATCGCCGCCACGCGTTCGTCGCTGACGCCGCCGTGCATGAAGATCGCCGCCTCGGCGCCGACCAGTTGGGCGCCCTGGGCCACCGATCGCCCGTGGTTGCCGTCGGTGGCGCAGGCGAACGTCATCGTGGCGGCCACAGCACGGACGGCGTCGGTCTGGAGATCGCCGACGTCAACCGGGTGACCCAGACGACGGGCCGCCTCCTCGAGCACCAGGCGGGTCACGACGTAGGACCCGCCCAGCGCCTTGAAGCTGCCGAGCCCCAGCCGGTATCCCTCGTCCTTGACGAACACCGATCCCACCCCGAGCTCGTCGGCGAGGCCGTCGAGGCGGTGCAGCGGCGTGGGGTCGTTGTGCTCGCGGTGCGCCAGGTAGGCGACCGCCTGGTCGGCCCCGGCGGCACCCAACGTGGCCACATCCTCGGGCAGCGGCGCCCAGCCGTGGGTTGGCATCGAGTTGGGGGCGTACATCGGTGGTCCTGTCAGCTCGACGCGACGTCGATGCGCGGGCGCCTGCCCTCCAGGCGTTCGATCTCGTCTTCGAGCTGGGTGGCCAGCGTTCGCCTCAGTTCGGCGGTCACTGGGGTGCCGGCCAGGTTGTGGCGCTGGGCCGGGTCCTCGACGTTGTCATACAGCAGGTGTTCCTCGTAGACGTCGGCGGCCGAGTCCCGGTAACGGGCGAGGCGGCCAAGGCCCGCTCCCGTCACCGCGTACGTGTGGCGCTCGGTGCGCAGCGCCCGCCCCACCTGCGATTCGCTGATCTGCACCAGGGCCGACGTGCGGGTGGCTCGGCCGTCGAGGAACTCCTGCAGCGGGTGGCCGTCGCCGGGCACCGGCGCCGCGCCGGCGGCCGAGACCAGGGTCGGCAACAGGTCGAGGCCGCTGACCAGCGCGTCGCTGCGCTGCCCGCCCCGAAAGCCCGGGCCGCGCACCACCAGCGGCACCCGGATCGAGGCGTCATGGGGGGAGCGCTTGTACTCGGCGTTGCGGGTGCGGAAGTGGCTGCCGTGATCGGAGGAGTAGACGACGATCGTGTCGTCCAACTCGCCGGCGGCCTCCAGGGCACCGGTCAGGCGGCCGAGGTTGGCGTCGATCGACGCGCAGCAGGCGAGGTACTCCGCATAGTTCCAGCGCCAGTCGCCCAGCGTGCCTTTGAGGTCGGCGGGCACGTCGTAGTCGGCGAATCGCTTGGCCCAGCCCTTGGGGCCGATTGTGCGAAATCGATTGTTCTGATGGTGCGGTTCGAGAAACGACACGAACATGAAGAACGGGCGCTCCTCGTCGGCGCGTCCGTGCAAGGCGTCGACGGCCAGGTCGGTCAGCGCATCGACGCGGAAGCCGTTCAGCGGCACTTTGTTGCCGTCGCCGTCGAAGACGTGGCCCCGGTAGGGGAGCGAGGTCGCCTCCAGCGAGTCGGCCGCCAGCCACAGGTCCTCGTAGCCGCCGCGCCGCTCGGGCGGCACCGGCCGGGTGCCAAACCGTGTGGCGCCGGTGCCCGGCTTGGGCAGGTAGCCGCCGTCGGAGGCCAGGTGCCACTTGCCGACGTAGCCGGTCCAGTAGCCGGCCGACCCGAGCGCGGTCGCCAACGTGGTCGCATCCTGGGGGAGCGACCTGCCGTTGCGCCAGCAGCCGGTGGTGGTGGGCATCAGCCCGGTCTGTAACGCCGCCCGCGACGGTCCGCACAGCGGCTGGACGGTGAAGGAGTTGTCGAAGGCGACGCCGTCGGCGGCCAGGGCGTCCAGGTTGGGAGTGACGTCGAGGCGTTGGCCGAACACGCCACATGAGTCCGGTCGTTGCTGATCGGACAGCACCACCAGGACGTTGGGTTGCTTGGGCATCGCCCGATCATGACAGGGAGCGTGGCGCCGGTGAAGTCGGCGGTCGGCCGGTCACCAGGCCCGTGCGTAAAACCGCAGGTAGTCCTCAACATGGTCGCTCCAGTAGAGGCGGTTGTGGCCACCCGGCCAGGTCGTCGCCCTGACGCCGAGGCCGATGGAACGAAGCGACTCGGCCAGCTCGAAGGTCGACGGTCGGAGCGAGTCGTCGTCGCCAACGTCGAGCCAGATGCGGGAGTCGTGGGCTGCGAGCGATTGTTCTTGTTTCGGCGTCAGCCTCCCCGAGGGACTGTGTCCACCCGCAGCGCTGAACAGGTCCGGTCGGTCGGCGGCGATGAACAGCGCCCAGCCACCCCCTCGCGAGATGCCACCGATGCTGGTGACGTCCCGGCCCCCGAGGCTCGGGTACTCCTTGTGAAGGTAGGGGAGCAGCTCATCGGCGACGAATCGTTCCATCGCCGGCGGCGAGCCGTCCCCCCGGCCTTCGACGCGTCCTCCGTCGACTGCGACGATCACCATTGGCTTGATCTCGCCGGATCCGATCAGGCAGTCGGCGGCGCTCGCCGCCCCCACATCCAGCCATTGGGTTTCATCAGCCGTTGCCCCATGGAGCAGGACGAGCAAAGGAACCGAGGGGGATGCTGCCGGCTCGAAGCCCGGCGGTGCGTAGATCCTGAGTCGTTCGGTGCCACCGGTCGCTTGGCTGGTCAGCGACTTGGATAGGACCTTTCCCTTTGGGGCGTCTGGGCACGAGGGCGGAGCGGCCGGGGCTGCCTGGGTCTGACGTGTGCTCGTCGGACGCTTCTGGTCCGATGCCGACGGGCGGCCGCCGCACGACGCCAGCAGCGAGGCCGTACCGATGAATCCTGCGACGACCACGGCACGTCTCATTCGGGTCGGCTTCGGCAGGGTTCGGCGTTCATGTTGGGGTGGGCGTTCATGTTGGGGTGGGCGTTCATTTCGTGGTGACTGCGAAGAAGTCGCGCTGGCTTGGTTGGAGGTATCGGTCGGCGGCGCTCGCCAAACCCGGCACCAGCTTCGTCCCGGTGAGCGATCCGCCGCTGCCCGGCGTGATCGCCAGGAAGTTGAAGGTCGGGTTGGTCGCGTGGATGTCCAACTCCATCGCCCGCACCGCCCCGACGTTGGCCAGCGCCTGGGCCAACGAGTCGGTCGTCAGGTTGGATCCGGCAACGTAGATGAGGGCGCCGTCGTTGGTGATGCCGAGACCCGACCGGTTGGTGTACTGAAGCTGCCACTTGGGTTTGCCCCAGTCCCTGCTCACACCCGACCGCAGTCCGGGGACGGGCCTGGAGTTGTTGACGATGAGGTCGAGGTTCTGCACCACCGAGGTCACGCCTGGGGCCATTTTGACGTCGGTTCCCCAAGCGCCCAGCTGAGGGTTGCCGTTGGCGTTCAACACCAGGGACGCCTGCCCGTCGACCAGCGGGCTGGGGTTGCGCCCTTCGGCCATGTAGCCACCTCGGATGTCCTTGAACTTGAAGCCGGCGTTGAAGGCGGCGACGGCCTTCGGGCGCTCGGTGGCCGGAATTTCGGAGTTCCAGGACCAGCCGGTTCCCTGTTTGGTACCGGGCACATACGTCACGTTGGTCACCTCGGGGTTGAGCCAGACCGCAGAGGCCACCACCGCCATGTGAGCGGGGTCGGGCCGCAGAAACGTCGTGTAGGTGACCGGCCGGCCATTGACGGTGCGGGTGCTCGGCGACCAGGTGCCTTCGCCGCGCAGCGGCGCGTCGAGCAGGCCTTTGACGGTCGCTGGGGTCGACACCGGGGCTGCGGGAGGCGACAGCGCTGGTGCGGAGTGAGGACGGCCGGGTGCAGCCATGGGGAGTTGGTTGGGGTCAACCTTGTCGTCGGTCAGCTTCGGTGGGGGGTACAGCCGCTGCTCGAGGCGGTCGACCAGCGGGCTCATGCCGTGGTCGCGCATCCAATCGCTGGTTCGGGCGGTGACGGTTGCCGACCCGGGCTCGGTGAGGTAGCTGGTGCACGACCAGCTGGTCGCCGCGAGGCCTCCGAGCAGAAGGATTGCTAGGCCAACCGCCACGAGCAGGTGGGGGCGAGGCCGGCGGCGACCCGCCCAGGCCCACAGCCCAACGCTGAGCGCGACGGCGACGACCACCGCCGGGACCGCCGGCACTCCGAGCGCCTGAGCGGCACCGGCGCATCCGACGGCGATGCCCGCCGCCACCACAACCCAGGCGAGCCGGCGGATGCGGTGCTTCGAACGACGGCCGGTGACGGCACCCGGCGGCGCGTCTGTACCGTCGTCGGGCCGGGCATGCTCATCCTTGTCACCGGCTTCCGTCGGCGTGCCAGGCGAGGGTGTCATCGTGGTTGCCATCAGATGATCCCCGCCGAGAACGCAACCAGTCCGACGACCAGCAGGCCGGGCAACAGCGTGTGGTTGGCGAGGAGCTCTCGGGTTGGGTCTCCGCCGCCGCCGCCCATCAGCCGCCGCCGATAGGCGTTGAGTACCTCCCAGAACCCGGCAGCGCCGAGCAGGGCGAGGCCGGCTCCGGCGGGCCCGAACTCAAGGGCAAGCACCCACAGCCCGAACGTCACGACCGCAACCGCTTGGGTGCCGGCCAGGCCGGCATCGATCGTTCGCAGCCGGTAGGTACCCAACGCCGAGCGATGCGATGACGCGTCGTCCCCGAGCAGCACCAGCTCCGAACGCCGCTTGCCCAGCGCGACGAACGCCGCGCCTGCGAACACCGCCGTCAGCAGCAGCAGCGGAACGGCGGCACCGACGGCGACCGCCCCGGCGACGACCCGAAGCACAAACCCGGCTGCCAACACGGCCACGTCCACCCAGGCCAGGCGCTTCAGGCCCAGCGAGTAGGAGGCGGTCAGCAGCAGGTAGGCGGCGATGATCGCAACGAGCATTGGAGAGACCAGGAACCCGAGCGCCAGCGCCGTCAGCGCGGCAGCGCCCGACGCGACGGTCGCGAGCGCCGGCGAGACAACCCCCGAGGCGATCGGACGATGGCGCTTCACCGGATGGTGACGGTCGGCCTCGCGATCCAACGTGTCGTTCAGGAGATAGACGCTGCTCGAGGCCAGGCAGAACGCCGAGCAGGCCACCAAGGCATCGACCAGGCCGGCGACACCCAGCGTGTAGAAGCCCAGCCCGGGAATCATCAAGACCGTTGCGTTCTTGATCCACTGATGTGGGCGGGCCGCTCGCAGCAGGCCACGGAGAGCGTCGGTGTGCCGATGCGCCTCGCCGTGTCGCCCCTCCGTCTCGATCACGCTGGGACGTTGCTTCGGCGGTTGCCCCGAGAGCGATGGCGGAGCGATGGTTGCTGTCATGGTGTCGGTTCTTTCCCCGAGGTCGATGTAGCGGTCATCGTGCGCCTCGGAACCTGAAGGGACGCTGATGCGAACTGAACCGCAGCTGAACGCGCCACGCTCAACGTCGGACCCGTCACCCTGCGGGTCGGACGGGAAGTTTCAGCCCGTGTTCAGGTCGCCGGTGTCATGATCTAGACAGGCCCCAACCGGTGTTGGCCGGCACGGCCGAACCCACACCACGAGGCGCAATGTGAAACTGCTGGTCGTTGAGGACGAGAAGCGGCTCGCCGTTTCGCTGAAGCGCGGCTTGGAGGCCGACGGCTTCGCAGTAGATGTGGCCTTGGACGGCACCGACGGCAAGGCGATGGCGACCGAAAACACCTACGACGCCATCGTTCTCGACATCATGTTGCCGGGTATCAACGGCTTCAAGTTGTGCGGCGACCTGCGCGACGCCGGGGACTGGACGCCGATCCTGATGCTCACCGCCAAGGACGGCGAGCTTGACGAGACCGAGGCGCTCGACACCGGCGCCGACGACTTCCTCCGCAAGCCGTTCTCGCACTTGGTGCTCGTCGCGCGCATTCGTGCGTTGCTGCGACGCGGTAAAACGGAACGTGCGGTGCAGCTGAGCGCTGGCGGACTCCGGGTGAACCCGTCGCAGCGTCGGGCCTGGCGAGACGACGACGAGATCGAACTGACCGCCCGCGAGTTTGCAGTGCTCGAGTACCTGATAAGCAACGTCGGGACAGTGCGGTCAAAGGCCGAGATCCTCGACCACGTGTGGGACTACGCCTTCGACGGTGACCCGAACATCGTCGAGGTGTATGTCCGTCACCTGCGCAAGAAGATCGATATCCCCTACGGCACCGAATCGATCCAGACCGTGCGCGGCGCCGGGTACCGCCTGGTCGGCACCACGTCGTGAGGGCCCGCCTCGCTGGGCTTCGGGTCCGAGCCAGCGTTGGGGCCGTCGTGATCGTCGCGATCGCCATGACTTTGGCCGGCATCCTCCTCGTTCATCAACTGCGCACCTCGCAGATCAGGGCGATCGACACGGCCCTGGAGATACGGGTCCAGGACATCGAATCGCTGATGGAGGACGGCACCCCTCCAAGTCAGCTGTCGGTGGAGGACGAGCAGGACGATTTCGTCCAGGTCATCGATGTGTCCAACGGCAAGGTGGTGACTGCCAGCGCAAACATGGCCGGGCGGCAGCGCGTCGTCGCAGGAGGCGATGGCACCACCGTCACCATGCTGGTGGCAGGCCTCGACCCCGAGAACTTTCGCGTCCATGTTCACCTCACCGAGGGCACCCCGAAGTATGCGATCGTCGTTGGCACCAACCTCGAGAACGTCGACCGCGTCGCCGCCACCACCGTCCGTTCGCTGGTGATCGGCCTGCCGGTGCTGCTGGCACTCATCGCAGTGGTCACCTGGCTCGTCGTCGATCGCACGCTGCGCCCCGTGGAAGCGATCCGCTCGGAGGTCGCCGACATCGGAGGCGGCGACCTGCACCGCCGGGTGCCCGAGCCCACCTCCGGCGACGAGATCGGGCGCCTCGCCAGAACGATGAACGCCATGCTCGACCGGCTGGAGTCGGCGGATGTCGCCCAGGCCCATTTCGTCTCCGACGCCTCCCACGAGCTGCGCACCCCGATCGCGGTGATCCGCCACGAACTCGAAGTTGGGCTCAGAAGCGACAACCCCGAGTTGCTGCGTGAGATCGCAGGCGAGGTCCTCGACGAGAATCTTCGCATGCAGCACCTGGTCGAGGACCTCCTGCTGCTCGCCCGACGTGACGGACGCACCGGACCCGACCCGCGGGTCGGCTGGAAGCCGATCGACCTGGACGATGTGATCCTCAGCCAGGTACAGCAGGTTGTCAGCGACACAACCGTGGGCATCGCCGGCGTCTCGGCCGGGCAGATTTGCTGCGACGAGGGCCAGGTCGTTCGGGTGGTCCGCAACCTGCTCGACAATGCCCTCCGCCACGCCAAGTCTCAGGTCGACATCTCGCTGACCAGCACCGACGACGGACATGTGGTGTTGGCGGTCGACGACGACGGCGCCGGCATCGCAAAAGACGACCGCGAACGGGTCTTCGAGCGGTTCGTTCGCCTCGACGAGTCGAGGTCACGCGACGCGGGCGGGTCCGGACTCGGCCTCGCCATCGTTGCCGAGGTTGTCGCCGATCACGACGGAACCGTCAACGCCGGGACGAGCCCGACGCTCGGAGGCGCCCGCTTTACTGCAACGTTCCCCGACGCTCGCCGCTAGCGATCGCTTCCAACCATCAGCGCCACAAAGATGGCCGACCCGAGCTCCTCCATGGGGAACGGTTTCAGCAGCACGGTCCGTGCGCCGAACGACCAGAACTGCTCGTGCACCGCCGGTTCGGTGGAGCGAGTGCAGACGACGACGGGGATCGGAGACGCGGCCATGAACGCGGCGGCGGGCTCACTCAACTCGTCGGCGTCCAACACGATGGCGTCATAGCCGGCTGTGGCTCGCTGCTCGCCATCGACAAAGGTGGTGTCCGCCACGTCCACCTGGTGGCCTGACGCCTCGAGAAACAACGTCAACGCCGCAGCGAGGCTGGCATCGGGTTCGATGAGAAGGATCCGCGTGAGGTTGGCGGGGGGTGCCTGGGGGGTCATGGGTTGATCATGCGCCTCGCAGCTGAAGGCCCCCTGAAGCGCCGCAAACGCGGGCGACCGGCCGGGCTGATGCCCGGCCGGTCGCCGTTCCTTGTCTGCCGGCTCCCTGCGAGCCGATTTCTGCGGGCTTAGTCGGCCTGCTCGGCGAGGATCTTGCCGTTGGTGGCGTCGACGAGCACCTCGCTCTGGGTGCCGTCCTTGGCGGTCACGTCAACCTCGTAGACCACCTTGCCGTCCTCCTCGTCCAACTCGACCTTGTCGGCGGTGCCGGGCACCTTGTCGGTGGCGGCCTTCGAAGCAGCGTTGGCGTCGATCTTGGCCAGCTTCTCCAACTTGGCCTGCTCGGCCTTATCGGCCTTGGCCTCGTCGGCGTCCTTGTCGACCTCCTGGGCAAGGATCTTGCCGTTGCCGGCGTCGACGATCACCTCGGTCTCGGTGCCGTCCTGTGCGACGACGTCAACCTCGTAGACGACGTTGCCGCCCTCCTCGTCCAGCTCAACCTCGTCGACGGTGCCGGGCACCTTGTCGGTGGCGGCCTTCGAAGCTGCGTCGGCGTCGATCTTGGCGACCTTCTCCAGCTTGGCCTGCTCGGCCGTATCGGCCTTGTCCTCGGAATCGTCGGCCTTGTCGGCGTCGCTGCCCTCAGGGCCCTCGGGGGTGACCTCGATGGTCACCGAGCTGGTGTAGTTGGGCTTCTCGTCGGCCTCCTTCTTCTCGTCGGCGTCGCTGCGCTCGTTGGTCTCGGACTCGTCCGTCCCGGTGTCGGCCTTGTCCTGGCTACCGGCCGCTGCGGGCGCCTCGGCGGTGGTCGGAGGGGCCTGCTGTGTGGTTGCGGCCGAGGCGATCGTCACGCCTCCGGCGGTGAGGCCCAGCCCGAAGAGGGACGAGTAGGCGATCTTCCTGAACTTGTGGGTGGTTGCCACGTTGGGCTCCTTTGGTGTGCATCGGAGGGTTCCGATGACGCAACCTTGAAGCACCATCCTGTGGTAACGCTGAAGCTGCCCCCGAACACCCGGTCGGCTTCAGCCCAACTTCAGGTACGGTCGGATCGGCCTGCAACAGCCGTCCCGGTTCGTCTTCAGTCGAGCCTCAGGTTGAGCGGGCACACTCTCCATCGATGAGCGCCGACGACAGGAACCTGGGTAGGACATGAGAGTGCTGGTAGTCGACGACGAACCTCGGCTGGCGGCGGCGGTGCAGCGCGGGCTGGAGGCGGAGGGATTTGCCGTCGACATCGCCTCGACCGGCGATGAGGGCCTGTGGATGGCCACCGAGGTGGCCTACGACGTGATCGTGTTGGACATCATGTTGCCGGGGATGAGCGGCTACGCCGTGTGCAGCCACCTCCGGGAAGCGGGCGTGTGGACGCCGATCCTCATGCTGACCGCGAAGGACGGGGAGTGGGACGAGGCCGAGGCGCTCGACACCGGGGCCGACGGGTACCTGTCGAAGCCCTTCTCCTTCGTCGTGCTCGTCGCCCACATCCGAGCATTGTTGCGGCGCGGTGCCGTCGAACGGCCGACCAAGCTGAGCGTCGGCGACCTGGTGGTGGACCCGGCGACCCATTCGTGTGTCCGGGGGGACACCAACATCGAGCTGACGGCCAAGGAGTTCTCGGTGCTCGAGTTCCTCCTGCGATCGCAGGGGGATGTGGTGACCAAGTCCCGCATCGTCGAGCACGTATGGGATGCCGCCTACGACGGGGACCTCAACGTCGTGGAGGTGCACATCAGCGCGCTGCGCCGAAAGATCGATGCTCCTTTTGGCACCGACACCATCCGCACCATCCGCGGCGCCGGGTATCAGCTGGCCGGGCAGTGACACGGGTGCGACTGCCTGGGTCGGTTCGCAACCAAACCACGGTGGTGGCCGCCGGTGTGGTGTCGGTGGCGCTCATCCTGGCGGCGTTCGGGCTGGTCGGGTTGCTTCGACACCGGCTGATCGACGCCGAACGCGTGGCCGCCCGGGTTCGGGCCGACGATGTCGTCGCGCTCGCCCGCACGGGCACGCTGCCCAATCCGCTGTCGTTTCCGGGCGAGGACTCGGGCGCCACCCAGGTACTCGACGCCAAGGGGAAGGTGATCGCCGCCACCGAGAACATCGAGGACGACAGCCCCCTCAGCACGCTGCGGCCTGACGTCGGCGACCACGAGTCCGTGATCATGACCGGCCTCCCGATGGAGGAGGACGATCGGTACCTCATCGTGGCGACGACGGCGGTGGTCGGGGGCAAGCGGGTGACCGTCCAGGCCGCCGCATCGCTCGAATCGGCCGACGACACCCTGGCCACGCTGACGCGCACGCTGTTGTGGGGTGTTCCGGCGCTGATCCTGCTGGTGGCCGCCACCACCAGGTTGCTGGTGGGCCTGGCGCTTCGCCCGGTGGGCGCCATCACCGACGAGGTGGCCGACATCACCCAGGCCGACCTGCATCGTCGGGTGCCCGAGCCGGGAAGCTCCGACGAGATCGCCCGGCTGGCCATCACGATGAACGAGATGCTGGCCCGGCTCGAGGCGTCGTCGGCGCGTCAGCAACGCTTTGTGGCCGACGCCTCCCACGAGATGCGCAGCCCCCTGGCGTCGTCGCGTGCGGTGCTGGAGGTGGCTGCGCTGCACCCCGGCTCGGTCGACAACCTGCTCGCCGCCATCGGCGACTCGCTGATCGATCACCAGCGACTCGAGACGCTGGTCGCCGACCTGTTGACCCTCGCCCGGCTCGACGGGTCCGAGACCCACAAACGGCGTGTTCCCACCGATCTTGAAGCGCTCACCCGGACGGTGGTCGACCGCAGGGTCGAGCCCGACGTGACGTTTGCGTGCACCGGTCCGGCGATCGCCTTGGTCGACGGAGCGCAGATCGATCGGGTGCTCACCAACCTGCTCGACAACGCCGCCCGGCACCGCCGCTCGCGCACCGACGTCACCGTGGGGCGAGGCGACACGACCGTCGACATCACGGTCGACGACGACGGCCCGGGCGTCCCCGAACCAGAACGGAACCGGGTGTTCGAACCGTTCACCCGTCTCGACGCCGCCCGCACCGCCGACCAGGGCACCGGGCTGGGCCTGGCCATCGTCGCCGAGATCGTCGGTGACCTCGACGGCAAAGTCCGGCTGGTCGACAGTCCCCTCGGAGGGGCCCGCTTCGTCGTCTCACTCCCGTCTGCCGTGGTGGGCCCGGACGCCGGGATGGCCTAAGAGGCATCCGTCCGGCACAGCGCTGAACGGTTCCAGCTGCCCTGTGGCTTACGCTGCGCGGCGAACGATCCCCGGATTGAGCAGGAGGACTTCCGGCTCCTCTCCTTCGCCCAGGTCGAGTTCCACCCGGACGTGTGTTGCGGGCTCACCCCAAACGGCGACCACCCGCCCGTCCAATTCCTCCGGCCCCCAGGGAACGGTGACGCGGTCTCCGACCTTCAAAATTTTGCTTGGTCCTACCACGGCGGCACTCCTGTTCGTGTTCGTAGATGCTCCCACAAGATCGTGTCGAGGGCACGAGATAGACGATTGAGAACCGGTAGCTGGTTGCGAGCCCACGAGACGGTGTCCAGGTGACCCTGCCGTCGGTACTCGTCTACCTGGCGTTGGTACTCGTCTACCTGGCGTTGGTTGCCGTGGGCGAGCGCGTTTCGAAGCGACACCAGCGCGTCGAACTTGCCGGGATCCTTGCCTCCCGGTCTGGCCCAAGCGGCATTGATGGTTCCGAGTTTGCCTTCAAGGTTGCGCACGCCCAGGCGACCGAAATCCATGCGCAGGGCTGTCATGGTGGCGTTACCGGAATCGATGGCACGACCGCGCGTGATTGCAGCTGTCAACAGCGCGTTCAGCTCCGGCGGAGGAGCGGCGACACTCACGATGTGCTCTGCAGAGAGATCGTGCAAGTCCCGGGTGAAGCCCTGAAACTCGGCTACCAAACGCAGGATGTAGGAGTGTGCCAGTGGCCGCCCGAGCTCAAGCGGACGGCCAGGTCCGTCGACCTCTCCCATAGCCACATGTGCTTCGGCGATTAGCGCAATCGACTTTCTACGCGACGTAAGCCACGACTCCAGAGCGAGTGACTTGGAATAGCCCATCGCCGGCGAGCCTACGTCCGAGCGCCTGCGCCACGGCTTGCCAGGCACGAAGCGCTCGCAACTCCGGACGATCTGATGACAGCGTCGTCGAGGATGGCCGGGAGGTTGGACCGGCAGATCAGTAAAATCATCTGGCACCATCGACGACACGGGGGACGGTCATGGCCGAGAACACCCAGCTTGCAGCGATCAATGCACTCACCGAGGAGGAGCAGAAGCTGCGCCAGAAGGAAGCCGATGGCAGCGCCACTGACGCCGACCGGCAGCGGGTCGCCCAGATCGAGGTCGAGCTGGATCAGTGCTGGGACCTGCTCCGCCAGCGTCGCGCTCGGCGGGAGTTCGACCTGGACCCGGACTTCGCCAGCGAACGCCCGGCGCCGACGGTCGAGAACTACGAGAACTGACTTCAACCGCTGGGGGAACGACAGCGTGCTTTCCCCCGAGCGAGCGGTGCTGATGCGTTCGCCATCTGGTTATCAGGTCCTTGCCCGGTATCGTTGGCTATGACACCTTCATCGGAGAGCGACGTGCTGCTGACCGCCTGTGGCGCTGCGACGCCGACCCCGGGGTGATCGACCGGATGGTCAGCCACCTGGCACGTGAGGCCGAGGTCGGTGGCTACGACGCCGCCGCCGAGGTGGCCGACGAGCTGGTCGTGGCGCGTCGGAGGGTGGCGTCGCTGCTCGGGCTGGAGCACGGCAACGTCTCCCTGAGCGACTCGGGCACTTCCGCCACCGTGTCGCTGTTTCAAGCGATGGCTACGGCAGGTTCGAGCCCGTCCGGCGGTTTCATCGTCACCGACCCGAGGGAGTTCGGGCCCAACCACGAGCTGTTGCGGCGGCTGGCGGCCCGATCGGGTGCGGGCATTCGGTTGCTGGGTCTGACGCCGGAGGGGCGCCTCGACATCGATCAGCTGGGGCAGCTGGTGAGCGCTGGGCGGGTGGGCCTGGTTTGGCTCAGCCTGGCCCACGCCCATGCCGGTTCGACCAATGCGGTGTCCGAACTCGTCCGTGCGTTGGATGGCCGCCCGACAGAAACGTGGGTGGTGCTCGATGCATGCCAGTCCTTCGGGCAACTGGACGACGATCTGGCTGCACTCGACCCAGACGCGGTGATCGGGACGTCGCGCAAGTGGTTGCGTGGCCCTCGAGGGGTGGGGTTCGGCTGGGTGCACCCTCGGCGGCTCGGGGTGCGGGCCACCCACGAGGCGATCGTCGAGCGGGCGGTTTGGCTTCGTCACGAGCTCGGGGAGTTGCCGGGATGGCGCATCATCGACGACCCGGCCACGGCCTCGGGCATCGTGTCGCTGGCGCCGAGCGGAGCGATCGGCACCCACGCCGACACGGTGGGGCGTACGCAGCGGGAACTGGCCGAACGCGGGGTGCGGGTCACGGCATCCCAGCTTCACCATGCCCCGATTGCGATGGAATCGCTCGGGGTCGGAGCCGCCTGGCGCCCCAAGCCGATCAGCCCTGGAATGACCTTCGCCGTGCGGTGGAGGTGCTCGGTCAAGCGACCGACTGACCGAGCCGGCTCGATCGTTGGGCCATACCGCGATGGACTTCGGCATCGACCTCATGTACATGTCAACCAACACAGATGTACGCTCTCGGTATGTCGAACGTAGGCGTTGCGGAAGCTCGAAAGAACCTTGCAAGCGTGATCGAGCGGGCTCAGCGCGAGCCGGTGGTGATCGCCCGCCGCGGCCGGGCTCAAGCAGTGGTGGTCAGCCCCGAACACTTCGATGCCATGCGCGAAGCCTTGGAGGAAATCGAGGACGCACGCGCGTTCGACGAGGCGATGGAGGAGGAGGGCGAGAACCTGCCGTGGGAGCAGGCGAAGGTCGACCTGGGCTGGGAGTGAGCTACCGGATCGAACTGCGGCCCGCAGCGGTTCGAGCGTTGCGAAAGGCCGATCATCAAGGCCGTTCTCGCATCAAGGCAGCGATCGCGCTGCTTGCACGGGATCCTCGACCGCCACGTGCGACGGCGCTGCGGGGACGCGATGGGTTTCGTGTGCGGGTGGGCGACTATCGAATTCTCTACACGATCAACGACGACATACTGCTGGTCGTCGTGGTAACCCTCGGGCACCGTCGCGAGGTTTATGACCGGTGATCAGCGGCGTTCCTCCTAGGATTGAGCTGTGAGCAACCTCTTCATTCACGGCGGCTGGCCGACCCTGTTGAGTCGGCTGGTCGACGGCTCCGACCTGACCACCGACGAGGGCCGCGACGCGATGGCGGTCGTGCTGGCCGGCGAGGCCACCGACGCCCAGCTGGCCGGGTTCCTGCTCGGCCTGCGGGGCAAGGGTGAGGCGGCGGCCGAGATGTCGGGCATGGTCGACGCCATGTTGGATGCTGCAGCGCCGCTCGAGCTGTCCCAGCACAACGTGATCGACATCGTCGGCACCGGTGGCTCGCCCCGCCGCCGTACTCGGGCGCTCAACGTGTCGACCGCCGCCAGCTTCGTGGCCGCGGGCGCCGGGGCCAAGGTGTGCAAGCACGGCAATCGCAGGGCCAGTTCGACCAGCGGATCGTCCGATGTGCTCGACGAGCTGGGCATCGCCGTCGAGCTCGACGGTCCCCAGGTGGCGGCGTGCGTCGCCCAGGTGGGCATCGCCTTCGCATTTGCCCGCATGTTTCATCCAGCGATGCGCCACGCCGCCACTGTGCGGGCCGAGCTGGGCATTCCGACCGTATTCAACATGTTGGGCCCGATTGCTCACCCGGCCCGGCTGAAGCGAGCGGTGATCGGCGTGAGCGATCCGTCCCGGCTGGAGCTTCTCGCCGACGTGATGCGCCGTCGAGGTGTCGATCGAGTGTGGTTGGTGCACGGGCAGGACGGGCTGGACGAGCTGAGCACGTCGGCGCCGTCCCAGATCGTCGACGTCACCGCCGATCGCGTCGAGCGGCGCACGCTGCACCCGTCCGAGGTGGGCATCACCGAAGTGCCCGGCGATGAGATCGGCGGGGGAGACCCGGTCGAGAACGCCCGCATCATCACCGAGGTCCTCGCGGGGAAGCCGGGGCCGGATGCCGAGCTGATCCTATTGAACGCTGCGGCCGGCCTGGTCGTGTCAGGGCTTCACGATGACCTGGGCGAGGCGCTGGAAGCGGCACGTACCTCGATCGCCTCCGGCGCTGCCGAGCGCACCCTGACCGAGCTGCGTGCGGTGACCGCAGAACTCATCGCCGGCTGACGTCTCACAACAGCACACCAGGCGGTCAGAGCAGCGTCGGGTTGGTAACACTGCTCTGATCCGTGAAGCCGTGTGCCCCGAAAGACGCGCAGGACGAAACGATCGACCCGATCGGCTGCCAGGACCCCGGTCTAGAGTTCTGCACAAGGCGGGCCTCCGTGCCGGACTCGCCGGTTTCTACTTGAGCCGCCAGCAACGGTTGGCCAGCATCGCAAAGGGAATGCCATCTCCACTCGTCGAGTTCTGAGCCTGACAGTTGCAGCGGTCGGCGTAGCCGGTCTGATCGGTGCGACTGGCGGGACTGCCAGTGGAAGCCAGATGCCCGCTGCACCGACCTCCGGGCAGTTCCGGTCGCTGAGCTACAACGTGGCCGGGTTGCCCGAGGTGCTGTCGGGCTCGGAGCCCGCCACCAACACCCCGTTAATCAGCCCGTTGCTCAACGCCTACGACCTCGTACTGGTCCAGGAGGACTGGGCCAACCCGGATCCGCCGCTCGAGGGGACATCGGTCTTCCACGAGATCCTCGTCTCGCAGGTGGACCATGCCTACCGGTCCAACCCTCAGCCGGTACCCCTCGGTTCCGATCCGGCCCGACCCTCTGCGCTCCTGTCTGACGGGCTGAACCGCCTGTCGCGCTTTCCGTTCGGCCCACTGGAACGGGTGATGTGGCCCGACTGCTTCGGCGGAGGCGACACGAGCGATGGCGGCGCCGCCGACTGTCTGGCGACGAAGGGGTTCTCGGTGGCAACTACGGAACTGGCCCCTGGGGTGTCCGTCGACGTGTACAACCTGCACGGAGAGGCGGGCAACACCTCAATGGATCGCCAGTACCGGGCCGAAGGCTTTGCGGTCCTGGGGGAGTACATCGCCGACCGGTCCGCTGGAAACGCCGTGATCGTCGGGGGCGACTTCAACCTGCACAGCGATGACGACGCTGACCAGCAGATCCTGGCCGACCTGCTCGCAGCCACTGGCCTGACCGACACCCGCTCGGTGGTTGACGATGATCCCGGGTCCGATCAGATCGACAAGTTCCTCTTCCGCAACGGTGGCGGGTTGACACTGCAGCCGCTGACCCACGAGTTCGAGGCCACCACGTTCGTGCGGCCCAGCGACGGCGTTCCGCTGTCGGACCACGATCCACTCAGCGTCGACTTCGCCTGGATGTTCGATGCTCCTCCGCCCAGCACGACGGTCACCACGGTCACGACGGTCACGACGGAGGGTCCGGTGGCCACGACGACCCCACCAACAGCCTCCCCTCCAACCACAACCACGGTCACGACGGCGTCCCCCGCCATAGCGACGGAGCCGTCGGCGCCAGTGAGTTCGGCGTCCACTGTCCCGGCGACCGCCCCAGCGGCTCCGGTGGCCGGGCCGTCTTCTCTACCGACCGTTGCTGCCCGGAACGCGCAGCCGGCGGCGGACCTCGCCCGGACGGGCTCCTCCACCGTGGTGCTTGCACTCTTCGGCGGTGCGTTGCTGGTGGCCGGTGCCGCACTGGCGATGTTCGGACGAGGTCGCCCCCGCCACAACTAGCCCAACGGTTGGAGTGCTCCCAGCGGACGAGGTGACCGCTCAGGCGCAGGCACCCGCCGCAACGGCCTTGTCGATGTCCCCTGCGCTTTTCACGACCTTGGGGCTGAGCGTCGATGGGCCGATCAGCCCGTCCTGGGACAAGTCGACGAGGCTTGCGGTGAACTTGATGGCCGCTTCGTAGGGGCCGAGCCGGGTGTAGGCGTCCTCGTAGGTGCGGTAGGCCAAATTGATCGCCAACAATTCCAACGGCAAATCGGTCGGTTTCTTGGCGCCCCGCTCAAGGAGAGGTTCGAGGAGGAACTCCTTGGGGGCTTCCGCTTGGTCGAGCGTCGGAGCAAGCACATTGCACAGCTGTTCGTTCGGCGATGAGCCGACGTCCTCGCTCATCGAACATCCGACGGCACCGATGACGACCACAGCGGCGAGAACCCGAGCCGCCCTGAAGGCGTTCATGTTTCGCAATCAGTAGTCATAGAGTTCCACCGTAACGAGACGACGCCTCCACATGGCGCCGCCGGGTAGGTTGGGCCGTTGGTGGCGATGGGGCTCGCCCTCAACTGCCGGACACCTCCGGCTGACGGTCCCTGCGAACGATCGAAAGGACGGTCTTCGTGGCAGCCGCATGCCCCAACCCACTCGAACCCGCCGAGGATGATGCGCTCGCTTCCGGCGACCATGCGGGTTCCGGCGCCGGTGCGGTCGATCTACTGGGTGCGGTCGGGTTGCTTCGCGAAGCTGCATCCGAGCTGGATGCGGTGCTCGAACGGCGTGCCGACGAGTTGGCCGAGCGCCTGAGCGAAGGCGATTTTCGCGTTGCGGTGTGCGGCGGGTTCAGCAATGGCAAGTCGTCGCTGATCAACGCCCTCATCGGCGAGGACCTCTTGCCCGTCGGCGTGTTGCCGGTGACCTCGATCGCCACCGAGGTGCGTCACGGGGCCACGGCCGCCCTGATCGAGTTGGACGACGGCACCCGTCGCTCCGTCGCCGTCACCGAGCTGGCGGCATGGGTGAGCGAGGCCAACAATCCCGACAACGCCAAGGGGGTCGCCCGGGTTCTTGTGGAGACGCCGGCACCCTTGTTGGAGCCGGGCGTGACGTTGGTGGACACCCCCGGGCTCGAGTCGATCTTCGAGCACAACGACACCACGGCGATGGCGACGATCCGCGACGCGGAGGGTGCGCTGGTGGTGCTGTCGGCCGATGCGCCGCTGACCGCCGCCGAGCGGCGCCTGCTTGACGTGGTTGCCGAGCGTGCCTCGGCCACGTTCTTCTCGCTCAACCGTGCGGACCACCTGAGCACCGCCGAGATCGACCAGGCCGTGTCGTTCGTGAGCGATGCGGTTGAGGCGGCGACCGGATCGGACCACCAGGTGTTTGCCACCTCGGCCCGACGCGCCATCGAGGCCCGGTCGAGCAGCGATCAAGCCGCCCGGGATGCGGGCACCGACGCCCTCCACCAGGCGCTGACGAACTTCGTCGACCGCGAACTGGTGGCGGTGCGACAGCAGGCGTTTGCCTTGGCGGTGCGTCGCCTTGCCGACGAACTGGCAGACGCCGACGTACTCACCACGGCGATAGCCGGGCTTGCCGCAGACGAGCTGGCCGACCGGATCGGTCGCTTCGAACGCGCCGCCGAGACCGAACGGATCCGGCTCGGCGAGGACACGGTGCTGTTGGCGGCCTCGGTGAAGGGCATCGCCGCCGACCTCGCCGACTGGCTCGCCCGTCAGGGCAGCGCTCCGGTGCCCGAGGCGGCAGAGCGGTTCGCCGCTGTTGCCCAACGGACCCCGCTGCGCCGGCTGGAACAGGCCTTGGATGACGAGGTGCGCAGGCTGGTCGAGGTCCGCTTCGACGAGGTGCGACCTGAAGCCGTCGCACGAGTCGAAGCGGCGTGGGGCGTCGCATCGGCCGAGTTCGCCGGACGGGTCCAGGCCCGTGCCGATGCGATTCGAGCTATCGCCGAGGAGACCTTCGGTGCTCGCCTGGCGCCGTTTCCCATTCCCGCCGTCGCCGACGAACCCGACCGGTTTTGGTACCTGTTCTTCCGGCCGGAGTTGCCCGACGCCCCGTTGTGGCGTGCGCTTCGCCTGCTGCTGCCTCATGGGTGGTTGCGGCGACGCCTGATCGCCGCTGCGCATCGGCGCCTGGTCGAGGAGCTCGACAAGCACGCCGGCCGGGCCCGCTCGACGTTGAGCGAGCGGCTCGCCGGCACCCACCGCCGCTTCGTCGACGAACTCAGCGGCCACGTGGAGGCCCTGATCGCAGACATCGGGCGCGCCACGCAGGCGACGCGTCGCCAATCGACCAGCGCCGAAGCACGAGCCGCCGCCGATCGTCAACGGCAGCAACGCCTGAGCGTTGCGCTCGGCGCCGCCTATGCCGCCACGGCACACCAACAGCGCACAGAAGCTCGCCGGCAATGACACCGATAGCGACACCAACATCAACCCAGGAGCAGCCATGACCCACCAGATCGCCGCCGTCAGCGCCCAGGAAATCCTCGACTCACGAAGCCGCCCGACGCTGTCGGTCGCCGTCGATTTGGTCGGGGGAGCGGCGGGCACCGCCGGAGTGCCGTCGGGCGCATCGACCGGATCCCGCGAAGCGGTCGAACTTCGAGACGGCGACCCCGGCCGGTTCGGCGGCGAGGGCGTGCTCGGCGCCGTGGCCAACGTCAACGGCGAGATCGCCACGGCGCTCGACGGCCGGTCGTTTGAGTGCCTGGCCGACCTCGACCGGGCGCTGTGCGACCTCGACGGCACCGACACCAAGGGTCGCCTCGGCGCCAACGCGATCGTCGGTGTGTCGATGGCTGCGGCGCGGGCGATGGCCACCGCCGACCAGGTGCCCCTGCATGAGTGGCTTGCACCGGCCGGGGTGCAACCCCGTTTGCCGGTGCCCTGCTTCAACGTGATCAACGGCGGCCGTCACGCCGCCAACGCGCTCCAACCCCAGGAGTTCATGATCTGTCCGATCGGCGTGCCCAGCTTCGCCGAGGCGCTGCGCGCCGGCGCCGAAATCTACGCTGCGCTGCGATCGAGGCTCGGTGCCTCGGGCCTGGCGATCGGCCTCGGCGACGAGGGCGGCTTCGCGCCGGAGCTGCACACCACCGAACACGCCCTCGACCTCATCGTCGACGCCATCGGCGACGCCGGCTACAGAGCCGGCACCGATGGCGTGGCCATCGCCCTCGATCCCGCAGCGAGCGAGTTCTGCAACGAGAACGGCACCTACCAGCTGAGCCTCGACGATCCGGCCCTCACTGGCAGCGAGCTGATCGACCGCTGGGAGGACCTCATCGGCCGCTACCCGATCTGGTCGATCGAGGACGGCCTGGACGAGGGCGACGACGACGGCTGGAAGCTGCTCACCACACGGCTGGGCGACCGCATCCAGCTGGTGGGCGACGACAACTTCGTCACCAACCCGGCGATCATCACCGACGCCATCGCCGGTGGCATCGCCAACGCTGCGCTGATCAAGCTCAACCAGGTGGGGACCGTCACCGAGACGCTCGCCGCCATGGCCGTTTGCCGCGAGGCCGGCTACGCGCAGATGATCTCGCACCGGTCAGGGGAGACCACCGACGCCTTCATCGCCGACCTGGCCGTCGCCACGGGGTGCGGCCAGATCAAGTCCGGCGCGCCCGCCCGGGGGGAGCGCGTCGCCAAGTACAACCGGCTGCTCGCCATCGAGCGGGACAACCCGGGCCTTGGGTTCGGCCTGGCTCGGTGACGTAGGTTCGGCGCTCCGACGAAGGTCGCCCCGACATTCCTCCCGAGTCTCATCCCCGTTTGCCGGGTCATCGCAACACGGCCGGGGTACGATTGCACCATGTCGGATGCACCCGAGTTGCTCCTGGAACAAGCTCTGGAGCTCTCGCCTTCCGAGCGCGCGCAGCTCGCATCGGGGCTGTTGGCAAGCCTCGATGACTCGGTGGCGGACGGCTCGTTGGTCGAGCAGCTCTGGTCCGAGGAGACTGCACGACGCGCCTCGCAGATCGCCGCCACTAGCGTGAACCTCGCTAGCTGGGATCAAGTAGTTGAACGGGTTAACGGTCTCCGGTCGTCGTCTGCGGAGTGAGTCTGCCGATTGAGTTCCACCCGTCTGCCGAGGATGACCTCACTGAAGCCTGGTCCTGGTACGAAGAGCAGCAGGCGGGATTGGGCGACCGCTTCCTTGATGCAGTCAGGGCTGCGCTGGACAACGTGGCACAGTGGCCAAACTCCGGAACATCGGCAATCGAAGATCCTGACGGCGGCATCGTAGAGAGGCGGGTCGCCACTTGGACGTTCCCGTACGCCATCCGCTACCGGACGATCGGTGAGTCAATCGTAGTTATGGCCATCTACCACCAACGCCGGCACCCTGATTTCGGCACCGACCGGACTCCCTGATCACGCGTTGGGACCGTCGGCCACAGCTGAGGAGACCTGACGTTTGGTTATCGCTTTCAACGTCTACCGATTAGGCGGGAGCGAAGCCGTGGGCCGGAAGGCTGACGAAGCCGCGTACGAACGGGGAGCGGTGGCGCTCGGCGCCCGCCACGTCGACGCTGATCTCCGGATGGAGCGCCAGCAGTTCCTCGAAAGAGACCCGTGCCTGCAGGCGGGCCAGGTGGCTGCCGATGCAGAAGTGCGGTCCGCTGCTGAAGGCCAGGTGCCGGGGGATGTCCCGGTGGACGTCGAGCTGATCGGCGGCGTCGCCGAACTCGCGTGGGTCACGGTTGGCCGAGCCGTAGAGCATCATCACCTTTTCCCCCGCAGGGATGGTGGTGCCTCTGATCGTGACGTCCTGAATCGTGGTTCGGCACAGCCCCTGTACGGATGACTCGAGCCGGAGGAACTCGATGAGTGCGTTGGAGATCAGCGCCGGGTCCTCGACGAGCAGGGCGCGCTGGTCGGGACGGTCGGTCAAGAGGGCGATGCCGTGGGAGATGAGCGACGCGGTCGTGTCGCTGCCGCCGGCGACCACGACGAAGCAGAAGCCGAGGATGTCCCAGTCGGTAAGGCGTTCCCCTTCGATCTCGGCGGCGACCAGGGCGCCGATCAGGTCGTCGGCGGGTTCGCTTCGGCGTGCTTTGATCTGCTCGCTGAAGTAGCCGAGCATCTCGGCCACCGCACCCTTGCCGTCGAGCTGTCCGATGCGCAGGCCGTCGTTCTGGATGGAGGTGAGCGCCTGCACCCAGGGCCCGAAGCGGTGGCGGTCCTCCTCGGCGAGGCCGAAGAGCTCGGCGAGCACGTAGGTGGGGATCGTGCTGGAGAACTCCTGGTGCAGGTCGACGTCCTCGCCGTCGGCGGCGCGTTCGCCCAGCTCGGTCAGCCGGCGGCGGGCGAAGTTGCGGATGATGTCTTCGAGTTCCGTCACCCGTCGCGACGTGAACCCGCGTCCGATCAGCGCCCGGCGCTGGGTGTGCACCGGCGGGTCGAGCATCACCAGGTTGGGCGGGAGGTTCAGCTGGTCGATCTCGTCGGGGTAGAACGTCAGGCCCTGAGCCGAGGAGAAGTCCTTTTGGCTGCGCACCGCGGCCCAGATGTCGGTGAACCGTGACAGCGCCCAGAAGGACGGAACCTCATCGGTGCCGGCGTAGTGGTGCACCGGGTCCTCGTCGCGCAGATGGGCGTAGGTGGGGTAGGGGTCCTCAAGGAAGTCGAGGTCCACTGGGTCGTAGCTCAGGGTCATGTAACAGCCTTTGTTAATAACAGGGACTGTTAGTATGCGTCCTCGTGGCCCGCGACGCAACCGAAACCCGAAACAAGCTGATCCGCGCAGGCGAACAGCGCTTTGCCCGCGACGGTGTGGACGGTGCGACGCTGCGCGACATCGTGCGGACCGCCGGGCAGGCCAACGACGCTGCGGTCGGATACCACTTCGGTTCTCGAGACGGTCTTATTCGGGCGATCGTCGAGCGGCACATGGAGGCAATGGAGTCCGAGCGGAGCCAGACGCTGGGCATCCTGGGCGACGCCGACCTGGTCGAGGTGGTCGAGATGGTGGTGCTGCCGATCGCCGAGCTGCTCTCGTCACCCGAGGGCCGCGACTTCCTCCGGATCGCCGCGCAGCTGGCCGAGTTCTCGGGCGTCCGGGCGGCGCAACCGTCGACCGACATCGAGGACACGGCCCTCGCCGCCCAGCTGGGGCGCCTCGAAGACCTGATCGCAGAGGACATCGGTCGCCAACGGGCCCGCGAGCGGGTGGCCTCGCTGGTCACCTTCCTCACCGCGAGCCTGGCCGAGCGGGCCCGCGCCATCGAGCGCTCACCCGGGCCGGGCACGGACCGCCGGCACTACGTGGAGGAACTGGTCGCCATGCTGGCCGCGGCAATGGCGGCCTGAATCGGGCGGGGCCGTCGGAACCAGGGGAGGGCGGTGGCCCCCTCAGCCCACCCTTGGTTTGGTCCACCACATCTCGAGTTGGATCTGGTCGGGGTCACGGAAGACGAGCGCCGAGCCCGACGCGGTGTCTTCGACCGGGGAATGCTCGACACCAAGGTCTGCGAGGCGCACCTGCCAGGCGTCGAGCGCTCCGCGGTTGTCGACTGCGAAGCCCACATGGTCGAGCCCGGTCCGGCGCTCGTCGAAGGGTCCGTCCGGGGCTCCCTGATGTTGGTTGAGCCCGATCACGAGACCCGAGGCCTCGTGGAACAGCACGATCATCGTTCGGGTGGGCAGGTCGACGCGATGCAGGCGACGAAGGTCGAGCACCCGCTCGTACCACGTGGCACTGGCATCGACGTCGGATACCGACAGGTCGAGGTGGCTGATCCCGGTGGGGGTCGCCCGGTGTTGATACTCACCTGGGATCACACAGCTGATCGCATCGGGTCAGTCGTGGTGACTGCCATTACACGGACCGTCCGCGGCCTGGTCTCTGAGCTTGAATTGAACCGCGACGCCGGCGTTCCGACTGGTTGTGTCGTCAACTTCGAGAACATCCCCACGATTCCGCCGTCAGCATTCCGTCGGCAGGTCACCTACCAGCGGTTCGAAGTATTGGGAGAGGTGCTCGATGATCGCTGGCACATCGAAGGTCAGGGTCTCAACCCGTCATTCACCGGACGCGTCGTGACGCTACGTTGGCCATGAACAAACTTCCGGCCGCTCGGTAGTGGCGGCCTGGAACACGAAAGCGGGGGAGCAATGGACGACGAAGATGCGGTGCCCGAGACGAACGGGATCTCGGTTGAGTTGCTGTCGGCAATGGACCTGGGCCCAGAGATCGAGGGCATGGCGGGGCTCCAACTCAGAATGCGTAAGGTGACCATCGAACCCGGAGGGGTATTCGGCCCACTTCACGACCACAAAGACCGGCCCGGAATGGTGTACATCCTGCAAGGAACCATCACCGACCACCGAGATGGGGTGGACAACGAGTATGGGCCAGGCGTGGGCTGGCCCGAGGACAGGAACACCACGCACTGGCTTGAAAATCGAGGGACCACCCCGGCGGTGGAGATTTCGATCGATGTAGTCAGGCCAGAGTAGGGCCGAACGTCCATCGTGGTGCAAGGCAATCGCCTGCCCCTCGGTGCCATCCGGTGAGCCGCCCATCCGAATCGTGCTCGTACCTGCACCGCTCGTACCTGCACTGCTCATGGCGGAGCTGGTATCCCGAGCCCCAATGGCTCGACCTGGACTCGGCGGAGCGCCACCGCACCAGAATCGGAACGCCAAGCGTCACCGCGCAGAGTCGAGTGCCGGGAGGTGGTGTAGCAGGGGGCCGGGGGTGGTGGGGGCCCACCGGCGATGGCGGTCATCGCGCCAGTCTCAAGTTGATCTGAGAATCGACCTGAGCACGATGGATGAGACGGGCCTGTCTTGGGCGTTCCTCGATGAGGCGCCCGACCCTTCGGTCATCGTCCCGAGCCATCACGTCGTCCTTGGCTCCGGCGCAGCTGTCGCCGTCGCCGTGGTGGTCGATATCACTGATGACAGCGTCGTTCATGTGCAGCCGACGCTGGGCCCGGTGGTACGAGGTTGTGGATTGGGGCTGCTCTGGGGGATCGTCGGGCTCATAACCCGAAGGTCGCAGGTGAGCTCATCGGATCGGTCGCGACGAGAATGCCTGAGCGGTGCGTTGGTATCGGACCGCCAACGTCGACGAGCTTGGAGGCATACATGGGCAAACTCATCTACGCAATCAACACCTCACTGGACGGGTTCACCGAGGACACCGACGGCTCCTTCGATTGGTCGGTGCCTGGCGAGGACGTGCATGAGTTCTACAACGACATGATGCGGGGCATCGGCACTCAGCTGCTCGGTCGCCGAATGTACGAGACGATGGCCGTGTGGGAGACGGACCCGTCGTTCGTCGAGGAGTCGGAAGTACTGGCCGACTTCGCCGCCGCATGGCAGGACTCGGACAAGCTCGTCTACTCCACCACCCTCACCGACCCGGCGACGTTGCGGACGCGCGTCGTGTCGGCGTTTGAGGCCGAGGCGGTTCGGGACCTGAAGCAGGCATCGTCGACCGATCTGCTGGTGGGAGGACCCGGACTCGCTGCCCACGCGCTGCATGCCGGGCTCGTCGACGAGATCCGGTTGGTGCTCTCCCCGGTTGCGCTCGGCGCCGGAAAGCCCGCCCTCCCGACCGATCTGCGTTTGGACCTCGAACTCATCGACGAGCGGCGCTTCGGCAACGGAGCGATGCACGTGGCGTATCGGGTGCGGATCTGACCTCGGAGCCGCTTGCCGTGTTGACAGCATTGGTATCGTCGGTCCCGGCTCCAGGGGGACAACGTGGCGATCACATCCGGGTTCAACCATGTGGCGACGTTGACGCCCGACCTCGACCGCTTCAAGGCCTGGTATAACCAGGTGTTCGATGCGGAGACCATGTTCGAGATGGACGCTCGTGAGGATCATCCCCGGATGGCGATCGTGGAACTCGGGGCCGGTGCAGCGCTCAACGTGTTCGAGACCGATGAGGAGAGCCTGATCGGCGAGCGGCGCACCGTCGGAGCACGGGGAGCGATCGATCACTTCGGGATTGCAGTCGCCGACTTGGCGACGCTGGAGTTGGTGAGAGACCGTCTCCTCGCGGCCGACGCGGAGATCGGTGAGATCCAACAGCTCGGCGGGGAGTGGTCGCTCTTCTTCCGTGATGTCGACGGCATGGAGCTCGAGGTGTGTGCGCCGGCCGGTTGAGCGGAGGTGGCCGGCGTGAGTTGCGCCGCGGCACTCGGTGCCAGCCCGTCGGGGTCGACATCCTGACCACCGATGGCCAGGATCGCCTGGCGATGGGGCGGCGGCGACCTGGTGGACCAGGGCGCTGAGCTCATCCATCTTCGCTTGATCGGGGACGACGCCGCTCTGGCAGGCCAGGTTGGTTCCGAGACCGACGAGGCGCAGGTTGCGGAGCCGTCCAACGAGTGCTGCCGCGTCGACCACATCGTCGGCGGCGAGAAGAGTGATGTCCTTCCATGCATTGTGGGTCGAATCACCAAGCTCGTGCACTCGACGGGCAGAGCGTTGCGTCGGCTGCTTTCTGTGTGAGCACGGGGAGGTGCCCATGAGAATGTCTCACGGGCGGTCGACGGTCCACGCGCGCGCGGCCGCCAGGCGGCACGGTTTGATGGCCACTTTGTTGCTGACGGTGGTTCTCGCGAGCCCTGCGGCGGTGCTGGGTCCATACCGGCTCGATCTTCCCAAACCGGGTGCGTACAACCACACGGTGATGTCGATGGGCCCGGCGGCAAGCTGTACGTCCCGATGCAGCGCGACGACATCCGCGAAAAGGCCACTCGAAGGTGATGGCGCCGGCGCGGCTCCGGCCGCCGAGGTCGCAGGGGCCACGCAAGCCCCGGCTGGGCCCGCAACGCTGACCCGCACCGGGCGCAGTATCGCCGGATGGCTGGTGACGGCACTGGTGTTGATCGCCATGGGCACCAGCCGCTCGTCACCGGCCAGGGCGGCCAACGGGCCGTCACCCAAGGCGGACGGGGAATAACGACCGCAACAGCCCGTCGTCGGGCTCGGTAATCGCGGGCTCGCCCGGTTCAGTCGACGGTCAGCAGCGGGTAGACACCGTTCTCGTCATGGGTCTCGGCGCCGGTGCACGGGGGGTTGAAGGCACACACCACCCGAAAGTCCTCGATCACCCGCACGATGTGGCGGTCGTGCTGATCGAGGGCGTACATCACCCCGGGGGTGATCTCGTGCACCTCGCCGGTGGCGTGGTTCTCGATCGTTGCCTTGCCCTCGATGCAGTACACCGCCTCGAAGTGGTTCCGGTACTCCATTGTCGTTTCGGTGCCGGCATAGAGCACCGTGTCGTGCAGCGAGAAGCCCATCTTGTCGTCGGCGAGCAACAGGCGGCGCGACCGCCAGGTCTCGGCCCGAACGTCGCGCTCGGTGTTCTCCAGGTCGGTGAGGTTGCGCACGATCATGAGCGGTCTCCAATGGTGTGGGGGTCGCCGGCAGCAGTTCGACGTCAGGAGCGTGGCGGCGCAGGCTGGGCGTTGCGGGACACGTCGTTGACCACACGTCGGGCCTCCGACAGCACCGTCAGGTCGTCGGCGACCTGCTCCAGCGGGTCGCCGCCATCACCCGGTAACGCCGGTTCGTCGGAGTAGGCCCGGGACACCTCGGCGGCAACCTCCTCGGCCCGACGAACCCGTACGTGTACAGCCACCAACTCGTTGCGCCGTTCCCGTCGGGGCAGCGTGGCCGCCAGCGCGAGCCGATCGTCGAGCGCCACCGCCTGTTCTTCGAAGCGTGCCGCCAACTCGTCGACCACGGTTGGGCCGCCGTGCCGATGTCGCATCGCCCGGGCCCGCTGTACGCCCCTGGCCGAACGGACCACTCGGCGGTGCAGGTAGGCCGACGGGGTTGGTGCGGCCAGCCACCACACCGGAGCACTGCTGCGCTGGGATGGCACAGGGCGGTTGTGGCGCACGAGCACGGTGAGCGCTGCGGCGGCCGTGCCTGCGACCAGGACAAACCACGACACCATGGCGATCAACAGAACGGCGGACGGGTTCAACCTGAACTCCTCACCAACGACGATTTCATCGGGTGCACCTCACCCTTGTTCAGCCTAGGCCCATGCGTGGCATCCGCGATGGCGCCGTCGCCGAACGGCCCCGGCGATCAGCCACACCTCGATCCGGGTGCATGGAAGCAGTTCGGCGTGGCGCAACGGTCGGGGGCGGCGGCCACGGTGAGGCCCAGGTGCCCTCGACATGCTCGATGCGGCAGGCCGCACCGTAGCGGTCTACCCATGACGCCACCGTGACCAACTCGTCGGCCATGGCCTTGGTGAGCGGCTGGTCGGGCGAGCCGATCTCGGGGCCGGCCTCGGCGACCCGCCAGGAACCGTCGGGGTCGCACCAGCGCACCGCCACCCCGTGGTTCAGTTCGACGACGGACCCATCCGGGGTGACCAGCCGAATAAGCGCTGGTGCCCGCAGGGTGTCGCAACGCTGAGACCGGCGCAGGGCCGAGGCGTAGGCCGCGAGACGGTCGCGGGTGGCGGCCGCCTCCTCAAAGCGTTCCTCTGCGGATAGTCGTTCCATCCGTCCGGTCAGAGGGGAGGCCACCAGGCGGTGCTCGCCCGTCAATGCCGATGTGGCCTGGTTGACCGCGGCCGCATACCGAACGTCGTCGACATCGCCGGAGCAGGGGCAGGCGGTGACCCCCAACTGCGCGGCTGTGCAGGGGCCTTCTCTCCGCGGCCCGCCACGGGCGGACAGTCGAGTGGTGCACCGGCGGAGGGGTACGGCGTCGCCGACCGCCTCTGCAATGAGTTGCCCGACCTTGCGAGAGGGCAGCGGCCCGAGCGCCGCGCCGGTGGCGGGCGGGGTTCGGGCCAGCGTGAGGCGAGGGTAGGCCTCATCGGTCAGGGTCAACCAGCAGCCGCCCTTGCCGGGTCGCCCCTGGCGGTTGTAGTGGGGATCGAGTGCCTGAATGAGCCGAATCTCCAGAACTGCGGCCTCGAGTGTGGAGGGCGTTCGCCGGTGATCGATGCGGGCGCACTCCTCCAGCAGGCGACCGACCTTGCGGCGGGTGTCGGTGGAGAAGTAGCTGCGCACCCGCGAGCGCAGGTTGGTGGCCTTGCCCACGTAGATGACACGGCCCTGGGCGTTGCGCATCAGATACACGCCTGGGGAGCGGGGCAACCTTTCGGTAAACGCCAGCTTCCGGGCCTGCGGATGGCCCCCCATTTTGGGCATGGCCATGAGGTCGTCCAGGCCGGTCACCCCCCACGCCGCGGCCCGATCGAGTTCGACGTGCAACAGATCGGCGGTGGCCAGTGCATCGTCGAGCGCCCGGTGGGAGGGCTGATGGTTAAGGCGCATCGCCCTGGCCAGCGTGCCCAGCTTGCAGTCGGGCACCTCGGCGCGGAGTAGCCGACGGGCCAACGCCAGCGTGTCGACGCCACGGTTGGTCAGCGGTTCGCGCCCGCTGGCGGTCAGTGCGGCGTCGAGAAAGCTGCGGTCGAAGCGCAGGTTGTGGCCAACCAGGATCGCTTCGCCAAGGAACTCCTGGAGCGATGGCAGCACCGCCTCGATGCGGGGTGCGCGCACCACGTGCGCGTCGGTGATGCCGGTGAGCACGGTGATGTTGGTGGGAATGGCCCGACCCGGGTTGACCAGCGTCTGGAAGGTGCCCAAACAGGCTCCACCGCGCACCTTGACCGCCCCCACCTCGGTGATGAGGTCAACCCCCGGCCTTCCCCCGGTGGTCTCCAGGTCGACGACGCAGAACGTGACGTCGGCCAACGGCGTGCCCAGGTCGTCCAGGGACGTTTGGACGGGCGGCCTGACGCTGGCGATGGTGTGCGGCGACGTCATGTCGCTCAGCGTAGACGAACGTTCGTTCGTCGAACAGGAATTCGATTCCGCACGAGGTTGTTCCGGGCGTCGTGAGTCCGGGTCGGGCGGTTGGGGACGGTAGCCTGCACTGTTGTGATCGACGCTACGACGACCGATGGGCCGATGCCGCAGGCCCCACCGCGCTACCGCTGCACCACCTGCGGCAACCTCACCCGTTTCGACGTGGTGGCGACTCGCCGAACCAAGGCGTTTCACCACTATTCCGTGGGCGGTGAGCTCACCGTGGAGTCCAGCGAGTTACTCGACGAGGAGATCGAGTCGGTGACGTGCCGCTGGTGTTCGACCGGTTCGGGCGTTGTGGTCGTCGACGACCCCGAGGCCTGACCCGTCGTGCGGGTGATGCCCGATCGCAGCCGACCATGAGCCCCGGCCCGTCGTCCGAGGACCGGGTGGTGCGCCCTGCGCTGGAGGCTGCGCTGGCCGTGGCCGAGGCGGGGATGAACGAGGACCCTCAGCGACGACCGCCGCGAGGCCTTCAGGCGGTGCTGGGGTTTCACAAGCGGCCGAGCACCGCCCTGACGGCGGTGAAACGGGTCTTGGACCGCGACGACGAGTTTCGTGAGCTGGTCGCCGAACGCACCGATACCACTGCGCTGAGTTCGGCCGCCGAGGCGTTTTTGCGACGTGACGAAGGTTGGCGCGACGTGGTGACACAAGCTGCACGAGTCCTCGAGGATGCCGCTGCCGACGATCGGGAACGGGATGCCGAGCGTTCGGCGGTGGAGTTGGCGGCCGAGCTGCGGACACGGGCGGAGGTGGCGGAGGCCGCTCGCACGGCCGGCGAAGCCGAGTTGAAACGCCTGGGTGATGTGGAACGTCGGCTGGCCGACGCCATGACCCGCTCGGCGGAGTTGGCGTCGGCCAACGAGGCGTTGTTTGAGGAACGTCGGCGGGCGGTTCGGGAACTGGCCGATGAGCGTCGACGGTTGGGTGAACGCACCGCCGAGGTTCGGGAACTGAGACTCGCGCTTGCCGAGGCGGAGCGCCTGTCCGACGTCGCTTCGCAGCGTGGAAACGACCAATCCGCCGGCACGCCGCCGGACGATCCAGCGGCCGACCTGGAGCAGCAGCGAGAGCGGGCCGATCACGCCGAAGCGGTAGGCAGGTCGACCGCCCAGGAGGTGCAACGGCTGGCGCTGGAGATGGCCGCGCTTGCCGAGCATCTGAATCCAGACTCGGCGGGCAAGCCGGCCGCTGCCGCTTCGGACGACGCTGCCGCCACGGACAACGCTGCCGCTTCGGACGACGCTGTTGGAAGACCGGCCGATGCCGGGGCTCGCCGGTCGCCGGGCGCATCGCCCCGTCGGCGGCCGGTACGGGTGGGACGCGGCCTGAGGGAGGGCACGACGGCCGCCACTCGTGCGCTGCTCGAAACGCCGGGACTGGTGATGTGGGTCGACGGGTACAACGTGACGATGGCGCTCTGGGGCGACCTGGCCCTTCCGGCCCAGCGAGAGGCACTCGTTCGATCGCTCAGCGGCGTGGCGACAGCATGTGGCACCCACATTCGGGTGGTTTTCGACGGTGACACCGGTGGCGCGCCGGCGGTGACCGCACCGCTTCGCGTTCGGGTGACGTTTACCGAGGCCGGCGTTGAGGCCGATGACGACATCATCGACGAGGTCGCCGCAACCGACCCGTCGATTCCGGTGGCGGTGATGAGTGCCGACCGGCGGGTCCGCGACGGCGTGTCCGCCTGCGGCGCCAACCTGCTGAGCCCCAACGACCTGCGGGACCTTCTGTCGGGTGCCCGCCCCTCCGGCGCAGGATCGTGAGCATCCCGCTCAACGTCACGGCGAGCCCGGGCCTGGACCGGCTGGCCGATCGTCTGCTCGAGGTTGGCCGTGAGGCTGGGCTGGTGTCGGTGGGCATCTGTGACACCCAGCCGTTTCTTGAAGCTCGGCAGGAGTTGTTCGACCGGCGGGAGGCGGGGCTGGCGGGCACGATGGCGTTCACCTACCGCAACCCCGAGCGCTCCACCGATCCGCAGCGGCTGCTGCGCAACGCCGCCAGCCTGGTGGTGGGCGCGGTGTCCTATCGGCAGCCGCGAACCGACGTTGGTGCGATCGGTGAGCCAACGGCCCGGGTGGCCCGGTACGCCACCGATGACTACTACACCACCCTGCGCTCGGCTCTGGAGCGGGTGGCCGAGGAGTTGCGAACCGCCGGGTATCGGGCGCGGGTCGTCGCCGACGACAACGCGCTGGTGGATCGTGCTGCCGCGGTGCGGGCCGGCTTGGGCTGGATCGGTCGCAACACCGGTCTGATCACCCCGGAGGAGGGTGGCGAGGTGGTGTTGGGGTCGGTTGTCACCGATGCTGAGCTGCCGGGACGCGGCACGCCGGTGGAGGATGGTTGTGGCTCGTGTCGGGCCTGCGAACCGGCCTGTCCCACCGGCGCGTTGGCCAACGGCCGACTTGACGCCCGCAAGTGTCTGGCCTGGTTGGTGCAGGCACCGGGTGAGTTTCCTCGTGAGCATCGGGCTGCGCTCGGCGACCGCCTGTATGGCTGCGACGAATGCACCGTGGTGTGCCCGCCCAGCCGGGTGGCCGCACGACGCCATGGCGACGGTCCACTCGGCGACGACCCCGGGCCCACCGTGGTGGTGCTGGACCTGCTCGGCCTCGACGACGAGGAGGTGCTCGAGCGCTACGGCCGCTGGTACCTGCCCGGGCGAGACCCCGACGCGCTGCGTCGCAACGCGTTGGTGATCCTTGGTAACACCGGTCACGCCGGTCGGGACCCCCGGAACGGGGGACACCCTGTTGACTCCGAGGTGGAGGCCGCCCTGGTCCGCTATCTGGGCGGTGAGTCGGAACTTCTGGCCGGTCACGCCGCCTGGGCGGCGCTGGCGCTCGGCCGCGACGATCTGGTGCGCCCTCACCGACATCGAAGCGCCGTCGCCGCCGAACTGGCGTCATTCCAGCCATCCGAGCAGCAGCCATCCCAGCAGTCGCCGGGCATCGATCAGACTGGGGCATCGTGAAGCATTTGTTGGTCACCAACGACTACCCCCCAAAGGTGGGTGGGATCCAGAGCTACCTGTGGGAGCTGTGGCGTCGCCTTGACCCCGCCGACGTCACCGTGCTGACGACCCCGTACGACGGGGCCGACGCGTTCGATGCCACCGCACCGCACCGCATCGACCGAACCCGCGAGCCCGTGCTGATCCCCAACCCGATGCTGGTGGGCAAAATCGAGGCGCTCGCACGCGAGGTCGACGCCCGCCTGCTGGTGCTTGACCCGGCGCTGCCGCTGTCGCTGCTGGGGCCCCTTGTCTCCCGGCGGCTTGGGATCCCGTGGGTGATCGTCGTGCACGGCGCCGAGATCACCGTGCCCGGCCGGATGCCGCTCACCAAGGCCGTGCTCGGCCGCGTGCTGCGCTCGTCCGACGGCATCATCGCTGCCGGTGGCTACCCGCTGGCCGAGTCCGAGCGGGCCGCCGGGCGTGCGCTGCCCAACGTCGTGATTCCGCCTGGCGTCGACACCTCCGACATCACCCCGTTGCGCCGCGTCGAGCGGGTGGCGGTTCGGAAACGCCTCGGGATCGCACCGGAAACCACGCTGGTGTTCGGGCTGAGCCGTCTGGTGCCACGAAAGGGTTTCGATACCCTGATTGAGGCGGCCCACGTGCTTGCCCGTCGCGGTGATGACGTGGCGGTGGCGATCGCGGGCGACGGCCGCGACAGGAAGCGCCTGGAACGGCTGGCCGCTGATGGGCCCGGAAACGTCAGGCTGCTTGGACGAGTGACCGACGCCGAGCGGGCCGAGTACTACGGTGCCGCCGACCTGTTCGCCATGCTGTGCCGCGACCGCTGGGGGGGCTTGGAGCAGGAAGGCTTCGGCATCGTGTTCCTCGAGGCCGCCGCAGCCGGCGTGCCGTCGCTGGCAGGTCGCTCCGGCGGCAGTCACGAGGCGGTCGAGCACGGGGAGACCGGCCTGGTGGTCGACACGCCCGACGATGCTGAGGCGGTGGCCGATGCGGTGGGGTCGCTCGTCGCCGATCCGGACCTGCTGGCCGAGATGGGGCGGGTGGCTCGGGAACGCGCCGAGCGGGTGTTTGACTACGACGTGTTGGCGGCCGACCTGGCGGCGGCGCTGGAACGGTTCGGCGGCGTCACGGAGCCCGGTCGATGAACAGAATTCCGATGGGTTCCGCCCAATGAGCAACAAGCGTGATCGCAACGTCGGCCGCCCTTCGTTGGCCGAGGAGCGGGCTGCGGTGCAGTCGGGCGGGGACGAGCGACGGGCCGCCGAGCGCCGACGGTTGGAACAGCATTTTGGCGAAGAGACACCGGGCCGAGCGTTGATCGCCGCTTCGTGGTTCGCTGCCGGCGCGGTCACCCTCACCGGAGTGATCGGGTGGTTGGTGGGCGGACCATTTGAGATCATTGCGTTCGTCGTGTCGCTCGTCTTGTTTTTCGCCGGTCTGTTGGCGGCAATGGTGGGCTTTGTGGTTGCCGCCGCCCGGTCCCGACGCGACCGCCTGGACCTGGGCCGTTTGGCCCTCCTCACCGGCATTGCCCCGCCCCGGGTCCGAAAGTCACTCTTCGGTGCGCTGGCCGTGCAGGTGATCGGTGGCCTGCTGCCTGCGATCGCCACCAAGGGCCTGGAACTGGACTTCGGCACGCTGGTACCCATGATGGGGGTGGGGCTGATCTTTTGGTGGGGTGCCGCGTACGGCGACTTCCCGCCGCTGGACGAGGACGGGCGATGAGCGCCACCGACACCCGGGTCATTCTCTTCATGGGTAAGGGCGGCGTGGGTAAGACCACGATCGCCGCCGGTTCGGCCCTGCTGGCCGCAGAGGCGGGGGAGCGGGTGGCGGTCACCTCCACCGACCCGGCACACTCGCTGGGCGACGCGCTCGGCCGAAGCATCGGTTCGTCACCGATGCAGATCACGCCGGGGTGTCATGCCCAGCAGCTCAGTGGGCGTGAGCGGCTGGAGGATTCGTGGAACGAGGTGGGCGGGTGGTTGCGAAGAGCGTTCGCATGGGCCGGCCTCGACGAGCTTGAGGCCCAGGAGCTGACCCTGCTGCCCGGCCTGGAGGAACTCTTTGCCCTTGCCGAGGTGGCTGCCCTGGCTGCCTCCGGCCGCTTCGACACCGTCATGGTTGACTGCGCTCCCACCGCCGAGACGCTGCGCCTGCTGACGCTGCCCGAGGTGCTGGGCTTCTACCTCGACCGATTCGATTCCCAGCGATCCCTGCGCAAGACGGCCGGGGATGCGCTGCGACGCTTGGGTGATCTGCCGATCGCAGACGCACAGCTGGCCCGTGCAACCCGCCGACTCACCGATGAACTCGCAGCTGTCAACTCGCTGCTGTCGGCTGACCAGACCTCGGTGCGGCTGGTGCTGACGCCCGATCGGGTGGTGATCGCAGAGGCTCGTAGAACACAGACGGCGCTCAGCCTGCACGGCTTCAACACCGATGCGGTGATCGTGAACCGGCTCTTGCCCGACGGCCTCACGGACCAGTTCACCAAGGACTGGCGCACCGCGCAGTTGGCTCGGCTGAGCGACGTCCGATCCGGGTTCGGTGGGGTCGACACGCTGGTGGCCGAGATGGCCGCGTCGGAGCCGATCGGCCCCGACGCACTGGTGTCGTTGTCTCGCGGACTCTATGAAGATCGGGCACCGTCGGCCGTGCTGGGACGAAGCCAGGCAATGGTGGTGCTCACCGGCGCCGAAGGCCCCGAACTGCACCTTCCTCTGCCTCAGGCCGACAAGGCCCAGGTGGACCTTTGGGCGGGCGACGGGGAGGTGCACCTGACGGTTGGGGACCACCACCGCAACCTGGTGCTGCCGGGCGCGCTGGCAGCCCTGGAGGTTGCAGGGGCGTCGTTCGTCGACGACGTCCTGGTGGTCAGATTCCGCTGAGGATCGGGCCCCGTCCAACCCATACACTGAAGCCGTGGCCGATTCGCTCCAAGATGCACCTCAGGCGCTTCAACACGCTGCGCTGAAGGCGATCGACGCGATGCGGGGCCTGCTCGACGCCGCCGAGGACGTGGTGGCCGATCCGCGCAACCTCGAGGATGCCGTCTCCGGGGTGAGCGCGTGGACCGAGAAGATGGCGGCCACGTTTGGCGGAGGGCGGGGCGATGCTGAGGAAGACGGTGCTGGCCAGGGCGGAGCGGGTGAGGGCGGAGCGGGTGAGGGCGGTGGGGATGACTCCGTCGACGATGAGGCCGATGAGGCGGCGACGACCACGCGACGAGAGCGTCTGCGTCGCATCCCCCTCGACTGAGCGGGAGCGGCCCGGCATTCCCGGGGTGTCTGGCTGAGGCGGCCGGGTACCGTTGCTGTGGTGAGCGCTCGCCTGCTGACCACTCCTCCGCACCTGATCGGTCTTGATCTCGGAGGCACGAAGCTGGCGGGCGGGGTGGTCACGCTGGAGCCGGACGGAGCGGCAAGGTTGCTGATCGAGGAGCGGGTGCCAACCCCCGAGTCCAGCGAAGCGCTGGTGTCGGCAATGGTTGGAATGGTCACTCATCTCATCGGGGCCTCACCCCATCAGCCGGTCTCGGTGGGTGCTGGAATCGCCGGCCACATCGGTCTTGACGGTGTGGCGGTGCAGGCTGCCAACACCCCGATGACGGTTGGAGTCGACCTGGTGACCCCCCTGGTGGAGGCGTGCTCCCTTCCCGTACGAATCGACAACGATGCCAACGTGGTTGCCTTGGCGGCTCATCGCGAACTGGCCCCCACAGCGTCTGCGCTGGTGGCGGTCACCTTTGGCACCGGCATCGGCGGGGGACTGGTTGTGGGCGGCGAACTGTGGCGGGGTGCGGCGGGCCTGGCGGGGGAGCCGGGCCACATGATCGTTGCCGCGGGCGGACCGAAATGTCGCTGTGGTCAACGAGGGTGCTGGGAGGCGGTTGCGTCGGGCAATGCGCTGGGAGCGGCGGCGCGTCGGGCCGTGGCCGCTGGAGGCGCCCCGCTCCTGGCGGCCCGTGCAACGGCCGCGGGACGGTTGGAGGGCCGCGAGGTTACGGAGGGGGTGAAGGCGGGCGACGATGACGCCCGACGTGTGTGGCATGAGTGGACGGGGTGGGTGGCGGTCGGCTTGGCCAACTTGATTCAGGTGATCGACCCGGACGTGATCGTCTTGGGCGGCGGTGTGTCGGCCATGGGCGACCTGTTGCTCGACTCGGTGCGGGATCACCTCCAAGGTATGGCGCTTGCGTTGGATGCCCGTCGGCTGAGCCTGGTGTGTGCCCCCGGCGGCCCCGCGGCCGGGGTGGTGGGTGCGGCCTTGGCCGGATGGACCGGCTGCTGATCAACCGGTTGGGGGCTTCGGCCGGCGACGTTGAACGCCCAGGTTTACCAACGTCGCAAGCTGGGTACGCACGTCCCGACTCGAAGGAGTCTGCGCGTGACCTTCATCGGACTGGTTTGGCACAACCTTGCTGCTCGAAAGCTGAGAGCGGCGCTGACCGCTTCGGCGGTGGCCATCGGCGTGATGGCGGTGGTGGCGATGGGAACGCTGACCTCCAGCTTGAAGCAGTCGGCCACCGGTTACCTGAAGACCGGCAACGCCGACTTCTCACTTGCCCAGAAACACACCGACAGTCTGTTGAACTCTCTTCTGTCAACCGACGACATCGCCAAGGTGGGGCAGCAGCCGGGGGTGGCCGAAGCCATTGGGGCGCTGATCGAGCTGGGCCACTATGACTCCGCCAACCCGTCGGTTGTGCAGGTTGGGCTGGACCCGGATGCGCAGAAGAGCTTTGGAGTCATTCTGCTGAAGGGCAGGACCTACGGGGCTACGAGCACCGACGAGGTGATGTTGGGATACACCCTGGCCGAATCGATCCACAAGGGCGTGGGTGACTCCCTGACGATGGACGGTCACACGTACCGCGTGACCGGTTTGTACCGCACCAATGTCGCGTATGGAAACTCCACGATGATGTTTCCGTTGCCCGTGCTCCAAGGCCGCTACCAGGCGGCGGGCCAGATCACGCTGGGGTTCGTCAAGTTGGCGCCGGGGGCCAACAAGGCCAAGGTGAAGAGCGACCTGGAGGCGAAGTTTCCGCAGTTGGCGGTCGTAGCGTCCGAGAGCGACTACGGACTGGTCGACAACACCTTGGTGCTGATCTCCGCAGCAAACACCGGCGCCGGGATTCTCGCCGGGGTTATCGCCATGACGGGGGTGCTCAACACGTCGTTGCTGTCGTTCTTCGAGCGCATGCGGGAGTTTGGGGTGTTGCGTGCCATCGGATGGGCCCGACGCCGAATTGTGGCGCTGGTGCTGGGCGAGGCGTTGGTGGTCAGCCTGATCGGTGCGGTGGTGGGTGTTGCTCTGGGCTGGGGTGCGGTCAACGTGCTGCAAAACCTGGCGGCGCTGAAGGGCGTGTTCCACCCGCAGTACACGGCGGCCATCTTCTGGCGCTCGTTGGGGTTCGCCGTCGGAGTGGCGTTCATCGGCGCGTTGTATCCGGCACTCCGGGCGGCCCTGCTCTCGCCGGCGGAGGCGATGCGTCGTGAGTGACCCCACGGTGAAAGGTCCGATGCCCATGGTTGAGGTGCAGGGCCTGGAAAGGTCGTTCGGCTCGACGCGTGTGCTCCACGACGTCGCCTTCGAGGTTGCCGGCGGCGAGTTCGTCACCATCGTCGGTCCGTCGGGTTCTGGTAAGACCACGTTGCTGCATCTTCTCGCCGGCCTGGACCGTGCCGATGGCGGCAGGATCATCGTCGCCGGCACCGACGTCGCCCATCACCGCCGACTGACCCGGTATCGGCGGGACGTGATCGGGCTCGTCTTTCAACTGCACAACCTGATCCCCAGGCTGACCGCTGCCCAGAATGTTGCATTGGCCATGTTTGGCACCAACCTTGGTCATCGTGAGCGGGCCCGACGCGCCGACGAACTGTTGAAACTCGTTGGTCTGGAGAACCGAACCGACTCCACGCCACCGAACATGTCGGGTGGGGAACGTCAACGGGTGGCGGTGGCGCGGGCGTTGGCCAACCGGCCCAAGCTGTTGCTGGCCGATGAGCCAACGGGCAGCCTGGACGACGACTCGGCGAAGGTGGTGCTCGACGTGTTCGATCGGCTGCGGGAGGAGTCGGGTTTGACGATGGTGGCGGTCAGTCACGACGTGCGCCTCAACGTGCGTGCTGATCGCCTGCTCCGCCTTGCCGACGGGAGCGTCAGCCCCGGCGTTTGAGGGGTGCCTACACCGCCGGCTTCAGCGACGGGACGGGGGAGCCCTTGCGGCCCCCCAACCCATCCAGGCAGAAGACAACGATGTCGTCGGTCACCTCGTCGATGCTGCGGTGGGCGTCGTGCAGGCCGTGGGTGGCCAGCGCATCGGTGACGGCCAGAATGGCCCTGGCCTGCCCGATGGGGTCGCCACGACGGATTGCTCCGGCGTCCATGGCGGCCCTCAGTTCGTTGACGGCATCGTCGATCAGCAGGTCCTGGAGGCGTCGTGCCAGCGGGCCGAATGTGGCGTCGCGATGGGCAAACTCGAAAAGGGCCGTCAGTTGTTGGTGCTCGGCGGCCCAGCGAACCGCTGCTCGAATCGCTGCGGGAATCCGCACCAGGGGGTCGTCGCTGTGGGACACCGCCGCCAGTTGGCAGCGCCGCAGATCGGTCATACCGGCAGACAACAGGTACCCGAACAGCTCTTCCTTGGAGCGGAAGTACCAGTAAAAGACGCCCTTGCCGACACCCATCGAGTCGACGATGTCAGCGATCGAGGTGGCCCGGTAGCCGCGTTCGGCGAACCGGGCCGTGGCGACTTCGAGCAACTGTGCTCGGCGTTCCTCGCCGCGCGGGGTCAGGGATCGATCCACCGCGACCACCGTAGTTCCCTTGACCGTTCGGTCAAGCTTGGCCGTCTCCCGAAGGTCGACACCGCCGGGTGGGAAACCGGCTCCTCCGTCGGCGCATCGCTCAATTCGCCGTTGGGCTCAAGCGAGTGGTCGATCCCACCCGCGGGACCGTTCCACCGCTTCCAGCCAGCGCCGATAGTTCGCCTCGATGACAGTGGCGTCGCCATCGGCCTCGAAGGTGGCGTCGCTCGCCCATGCCGCGGCCACGTCGTCGAGTGAGGCCCAGAAACCTTCGGCCAGTCCGGCGAGAAATGCGGCGCCCTGGGCGGTGGTCTCGCGTTCGCGTGAGCGTCGCACCGGCACACCGAGCTGGTCGGCCTGGATGCGGACCAGGAGGTCGGCCGCCGAAGCGCCACCGTCCACCCGGAGCTCCGCCAACGGGGTGCCGGAGGCGTTTGTCATGGCGTCGACGACGTCGCGGGTTTGGTAGGCGATCGATTCGAGTACGGCCCGAGCGAGGTGGGCCTTGGTGGTGCCTCGGGTGATGCCGAGCATCGTGCCGCGCGCGTAGGGATCCCACCACGGGGAGCCCAGCCCAGTGAACGCCGGCACGACGACGACGCCGTCGGTGTCCGACACTGACTCGGCCAGCGAACCCACCTCGGCCGCCTCGTCGATGATGCCCAGACCGTCGCGCAGCCACTGAATCCCCGCGCCGGTCACGAAGATCGAGCCTTCCAGCGCGTACGTCACCCGTCGCCCGCCCGCGCCGTCCGGGAGCGACCAGGCGGTGGTGGTGATCAGGCCCTCGACGGCGTCGGGTCGTTCGGTACCGACGTTCATCAGCACGAACGATCCGGTGCCATAGGTGTTCTTGGTCATGCCCGGCTCGAAGCACGCCTGCCCAAACAGCGAGGCCTGCTGATCGCCGGCGATACCCGAGATGGGGGTGCCCTCGGGCAGACCCCAGCCGGGCGCCACCGTGCCGAATCGCCCCGAGGAGGCCAAAATTTCGGGAAGGGCCGCGCGGGGTACGCCGAAGAGGTTGCACAGTTCGTCGGACCAGTCACCGGAAGCGAGGTCGTACAGCATGGTGCGGCTGGCGTTGGTGTCATCGGTGGCGTGAACCGCGCCCCCGGTGAGGTTCCACAGGAGCCACGAGTCGATGGTGCCCACGGCAAGGTCGTCGCTGCGCTCGACGCCGCCTTCGGTGAACATCCACTCGAGTTTGGAGGCCGAGAAGTATGGGTCGGCGACCAGGCCGGTCTTGTGACGAATCAGGTCCAGGTGTCCATCGGCAACCAACCGCTCACAGCGATCGGCGGTGCGGCGGTCCTGCCAGACGATGGCCCGGTGGAGGGGCTCGGAGGTACTGCGGCTCCAGGCGACGACGGTCTCGCGCTGATTGGTGATGCCGACGGTCGCCACGGGCTCCGTCAAGGACGCAGTCAGCTCAAGGAGCACTTCGCGGATCACCGAGGCGATCTCCGTGGCGTCGTGCTCGACCCAACCCGGCTGGGGGAAGTACTGGGTGAACTCCCGATAGGCCAGACCGACGGTGCGAGCCGCCTCGTCGATGGCCAAGGCCCTCACCCCGGTGGTTCCGGCATCGATTGCAATGACCACTGGCACGGTTGCCGATCGTAGTGCAGCGAGTTGTCACCGATCGGTCCCGGAGGCGCCGGGCTCTGCCATGCTGGTTGCATGCGATTAGGAGTGCTGACCTCCGGCGGCGACTGCCCGGGCCTGAATGCCGTCATCCGTGCCGTGGTGCGCCGGGCAGAGCGGGCGTTCGGTGCTGAGGTGATCGGTTTCGCCGACGCATGGCGCGGCGTGTTGGAGGGTGACTACGAGACCCTGACCGTGGAGCGCTGCCGGGGCCTGCTGCCCCGTGGTGGCACCATTTTGGGTACGTCCCGAATTCAGCCCTACCAGTTCGATGATGGGGTCCAGCGTGTGCGGAAGACCATGTTCCGTTTGGGTCTCGACGGGATCATCGTGATCGGCGGCAACGGATCGCTGGGCGCTGCGCGGGATCTGTGCGTCGACGGAGTGCCCTGCATCGGGGTGCCAAAGACCATCGACAATGACGTCGCCGGCACCGACGAGACATTTGGGTTCGACACCGCGGTCGGCGTGGCCACCGACGCCATCGACCGACTGCACACCACCGCCGAGGCCCACGAGCGGGCCATGGTGGTCGAGGTGATGGGGCGAGACGTGGGCCACATCGCACTCCACGCCGGGCTGGCCGGGGGCGCGGCCACGATCCTGATACCCGAGGTGCCGTTCCACATCGACGACGTGGTGGCCGTGATCGAGCGTCGGCGAAAGCTGGGCCGGTACGCCTCGATCGTGGTGGTGGCCGAGGGCTCGATGCCGGCCGAGGGCACACTCGACATGCCGAGCTACGAAACCGACGAGTTTGGACACCGGCGGTTGGGTGGGATCGGCGGCGTGGTGGCCCAGGAACTGGAACGCCGCAGCGGCATGGAGTGTCGCCTCACCACCCTGGGTTACGTCGTGCGCGGCGGTACCCCCTCATCTCGCGACCGCGTGTTGGCCACCCGGTTTGGGGTGGCGGCGGTCGACCTGGCCGCCGAGGGTCGCTGGGGTTCGATGGTGGGACTGGCCGGGACCTCGGTGGTGCCAGTGCCGCTGGACGAGGTGGCCGGGCGGATCAAGACGTGCGACCTGGATCTCTACCACGAGGTGGCCGAGGTCTTTTTCAGCTGAGTTGGAGCGGTGCGTCAACAGGCGCTAGTCGGTGGTGCTGCTGCACTCCGAGCTGAGCGTGCTCCGCTGCTCCACCAGGGTGACCAGGTCGACCGCCTCTTCGACGGTGGCGTCCAGCTTGGCCGGCTGGGCCATGGCCCCAACGAAGTCGCACGGCGTGACCGTGTTTTGGGCCCCGTCAGCAGTGGAGATGGTGGCGCGCTGTCCGGCGATGAAAAACCTGAAGCGACGGTCGGGTTGGAACTGTGACCCGACGCCCAACACGATCTGGCCGATGGCGGTGGTGCGAACCGCCCCATCCACCTGCAGAAATTCCTTGGACAGGTCGATGGCGATCACTCCATCGGCGCGAACCTCGCCCGAGAGCAGCTTCGTATTGCGTGGAATGCTGGTGGAGACCCCGGCGTCCACTTCATCGGCGGTTGGACTGGCCAGGGTTGCCCGGGTGATTGCGGCCACCGTCACCTGACGAACATCACGCTTCACGGGAACCAGTTGCGACTCGCCGTCCACGAGATAGATGGGAGCGCTTTCGTCGCCGGTGCTGGGTGCATCGGGGGTGACGGGCACCGGGTCGGTGAGGTCGGATGGGAATGCCCGAGGGGTGTCGTCGGGGGTGATACCGCACCCGGTGGCCAGCGACAGGCAGCCGGCAAGGACCCCGATGGCCGCCAACCTGAACATGGGGCGGCGTGGCTGGGTTTGTGGGAGAGCGGTCAGGATCATTTCCCTACAATTCCATCACGGTGTCTGAGTCGGTGGGCGGCACCTCGGGGATGTGGAGCACGAACACGGCGCCGCTCTCGCCGTCGTCCCGATCGGCCACACCAACCTCACCGCCCATCAAACGGGCGTGCTCCGCCACCAAGGCGAGACCCAGCCCGACGCCGCTACCGGCGCCGCGGCGGCCGCCCTGCACCCCTCGACTGAACCGCTCGAAGATGAGGTCCCGTTCGTCGACGGGGACACCAGGCCCGCCATCAACCACCGAGATCGAGACGGTGCCGTCGGATCGGTGAACCTCCACCCGCTGCACCCCGTCGCCGTACTTGGCGGCGTTGTCGATGAAGTTGGACAGCACCCGAACCACGCGCACCTTGTCCATGGGCATCACCAATGCGTCCAGGTCGTCATCGGCGACGATCGTCGTGTCCTTCCCGGCCACCGCTTCCACGGCGCGGCGGACCACACCCATCAGCGAGATTTCGTTGACGTCAAGTCGAACCGCCCCGGCATCAAAGCGGGAGATCTCCAAAAGGTCTTCCACCAACTGCGTGAACCGAACCAGATCGGACTCCAGCAGGTCGAGGGCGGTTTTGGCCCGATCTGGAAGGTTGTCGGCGGCCCGGCTGAGCACATCAACCGACGCGTTGATCGTGGTGAGCGGTGACCGGAGTTCGTGGCTGACGTCGGAGGCAAATCGCGCGTCGCGGTCGATGCGCGCCTGCAGCTTCTCCACCATGCCGTTGAAGGATGAGACCAGAGGGCCCAGCTCGGGGTCCTCTGCATAGTCGGCCGCATTCAGCCGGGTCTCGAGATGGCCATCGGCGATCCGACCGGCTGCATCGCCCACCAGCATCAACGGTCGGAGGGCCCTGCGGCTTGCCCACCAACCCAGCGCGGCACCCGCCAGCGTGGTGATCGAGCTGACAATGATGAGGGTCACGGTCTGCGACTGCACGGCGGTGGCAATGTCGTCGATGGCGTTGAGTTCGAAGTAGGCGCCGTTGGCATCGGGCAGGGGCACGCCCACCGCCGTGTAGAGCGTGTCCTTCGACTCGACCCGCATCACCGCCGGCTGTCCGTCCCACAGGGCCTTGGTGACCAGGCTTTGCGGGAGGTCACCGATGGGAACCTCCCCGGTGAGGAACAGTTGGGGCTCACGATTGCCCGAACCCGGGTACTTCAGCATGAGAAACTGTGGGCCCTGGGCCTGGAGGTCGCTGAGCAGCGGGGTGGGATCGGCGCCGGGCTGAAGGTTCTTGAGGAGCCCGTCCAGGGTGGTGGCGCTGACCGAGGTTCGGGTGATGGTGCGGCGTTCACGCTCGGCCAGCAGTGACCGACGGGTGAGGTTCAGCGTGGCTGCTCCGAGAATGATCGACAAAACCAAGGCGCCCAGGGTGAAGGCGAGGGTGACACGTGATCGCAGACCCAACTGCGACTCGCTCGTCTGGCTCCGCTTGCGGGCGTGCGGGGAGAGGAGCTTCGTCGGCCCCGCGGTGGTGGGTGCCCCGGCACCGGCAGCCTGCAGGGTTGACTCGGAACCGACCTGATCGGAATCAGACGACCCGCCGCCGGCCTGGTCGACCGAGCTCACGCCGCCAGCTTGTAGCCCAGGCCCCGAACGGTCAGCACATGCCGTGGGTTGCCCGGGTCGGCCTCCACCTTGGTCCGCAGCCGACGAACGTGGACGTCCACCAAACGGCTGTCGGCCAGGTAACCGTGCCCCCACACCTTGTCGAGGAGGTCCTCGCGGGAAAAGATCTTGCCGGGTGAACTGGCGAGTTCGACCAGGAGTCGAAACTCGGTCTTGGTGAGGTGGATGGTGACACCGGCCAGGGTGACCACGCCCTCATCAGGGATGATGTCGAGGTCGCCGAAACGCATGCGGTGCTGCACCGTGTCGCCCGACCGAACCCGACGAAGCAGCGCCCGGATGCGGGCCGACAGCTCCTTGGGCACGAAGGGCTTGGTGAGATAGTCGTCGGCGCCTGCCTCAAGACCGGCAACCACGTCGTGGGTGTCGGCCCTGGCGGTCACCATGATGATCGGGACGTCACTCTGACGGCGCACGGCGCGGCACACCTCGAAGCCGTCCACCCCGGGCAACATGATGTCGATGAGCACGACATCGGTGGGACCGGCGCGGAATGCCTCGATCGCAGCCTCGCCGGTGGCGGCCTCCACCACTTCCCAACCCTCATCCTCCAGGGCCAGCTTCACCGCGGTGCGGATTCGTTCGTCGTCCTCGACGGTCAGGATTCGGGTGCTCAACGTGGGGCTTTCATTTCTGGGCCGGGCGGGCGCGGGGCTTGTTGCAGGCTACCGGGCGCGAGACGTGAAGCCGGAACGGCGCAGCGCGGCCGGCTGTGGACAACACTCAGCCGTCGGCGGCGCCCAACCCCATGAGCACCTCCAGCAGGCCGTCGAACAGTGGGGGGGCGGCGGCGACGAGGAACCAACCGTGCGATCCCGTCGAGGCTGACGCACCGAGCGGTTGCGTCAACACGGCCGCCCCCGCCTCGGACGCCACCAGAGAACCCGCCGCGAAGTCCCACCACTGCGGGCCCGCCTCGTAATAGGCGTCGGCGCTGCCGTCGGCCACGAAACAGAAGTCCAGTGCGGCGGCGCCGCGGCGCCGTAGGTCCCGCACCTGTGGCAGCATCGCGGCCGCTACGGCACCCTGGCGCCCACGGCGGCCGGGATCGTAACCGAACCCGGTGGCCACCAGCGCGCGGCCCAGCGGCGGTGGTGCACCCAGCTTGAGCGCGACGCCGTTTCGGGTTGCTCCACCGTGCAGCGACGCGCGGTACTCCAAGCCCAAAATGGGTGCGACAACCGCAGCGGCCAGCGATGCGCCGTGCCTGGTGGCGGCCACCGAGACCGCCCAGTCGGGCTGCCCATAGACATAGTTGGTGGTGCCATCGATGGGGTCGACCACCCAGAGGATGTCCGAGCCGTCGGCCAGACCGCCGGCCTGTGCCGTGGCGCTCTCCTCGCCGAGGAAACGATCGGTGGGACGGGCGACGAGCAATGCCTGACGAATGGCGTCCTCGGCTGCGCGATCGGCGCGGGTGACCAGGTCGGTGTCGCTCGACTTTGTGAAGCGCGTCGCGGTGTCGGCCCGCACTTCGGCCTGAGAGGCCGCCGCCACCTCAGCCCCGACCCGGGCCACGGACAGGGCAACCTCGGCCAGGTCGATTGCTGTTGGGGTGTCTGCGGCCTGCGGGGTTTCGGCGCCGGCCGAACTCACGAGCCGCCAACCCACTCGCGTGCCACCCGCAGGGTGATGACGGCCACCACCGCCACACCCACGGCACCAACCACAGTTCCGGCCAGCATCGTTGTTCCGATGACCCCGTCGCAGGCTCCGGTGCAGGCCACAGCGCCGAAACGGCCGCCCACCAGCGCCCCGCCAAGACCGCCCACCATGATGGCCACAAAGGCGACGACCCGCATCCACACGGGGGCCAGGGCGGTCAGGGGATCTGCGCTGGATGGTTCTGTGGGCGGTCCTTGGGGTGCGGGCATCGCTGCGCATGGTACCCGTAGTAGGCCGGTTGGCTCGTAGGGTGGGAAGGGTGAGCGATGCGGCGAGCGACGCAGGGGACGAAGGTTCCGAAGGCCCGGACGGCCTCCGAGACTGGACCGTCGGTGGAGCTGTGATCGAAGGCCCGGCGGGTGTCCTGCTGGTGCGTAACCACCGCAGTGGCGGGGTGGTGGACTGGTCGCCGCCCGGTGGGGTGATCGATCCCGGGGAGGAACTGATCGAGGGGCTGACGCGTGAGGTCGCCGAGGAGACAGGCCTGGTGGTCCCCAGGTGGCGGGGTCCGCTGTACGAGATCACCTGCCGGGCGCCGCAGTTGGGCTGGTGCCTGCGAGTGGTCGCCTTCGGGGCCGAGTACCCGGGCGGTGAGCTGAGCTTCAACGATCCGGACGGCATCGTCGAGTCCGGCGACTTCTTTCACAGGACCGCGTGCGATGAACCCCTGGCGGGTTCGCCGCAATGGGTGCGTGAGCCGTTGGTGGACTACCTCGCCCACCGATGGGCCGAGCCTCGTCGGTACGCCTATCTGATCGAGGGCACCCGACGATCAGAGCTCCGGGTCACCCGCTCCGAACACCGATGATCACCGGCCCTGGACGCAGCGGCGGGGCGACACCTGGGCGGCGCTGGGTGCTGCATGTCGACATGGACTGCTTTTTTGCGGCGGTGGAGGTGTTGCGTCACCCCGAGTTGGTCGGTCGTCCGGTGCTCGTTGGTGGAGACGGCCGCCGAGGGGTGGTCGCCGCCGCGTCCTATGAGGCGCGTGCAACCGGCGTTCGCTCGGCCATGGCCATGACCGAGGCACTCCGGAGATGCCCGGTGGCGGTGGTGCTTCCGGGCGACCTCGACCACTACCGCAGCGTGTCGGGAAGGTTCATGTCGATTCTTGACGAGTTGAGCCCCCTGGTGGAGCCGCTTTCGCTTGATGAGGCCTTCGTGGAGCTCACCGGCAGCGAACGCCGCTTGGGCGACCCGGTGGTGACCGCCGCCCGCCTCAGGCAGCGGGTTCACAGCGACCTGGGCCTCTGGGTGTCAGTGGGTTTGGGCCCCAGCAAGTTGGTGGCCAAGTTGGCGACCGAAGCGGCCAAACCCACTCCCGATCCCAGGGGTCCCGTGGCGGGTCCCGGGGTGGTGGTGGTGCGACCTCCCGACGTGGAGGGCTTTCTCGGACCTTTGCCGGTTCGGGCGCTGCCAGGGGTGGGCCCCGTCGCGGCCGACAAGCTGGGGCGCCTCGGATTGGGCACCGTGGGCGAGGTGGCAGCGGCCGGTGAGACAACCCTTCGGCGGGTGTTGGGTGGGCCGGCTGCCCGTCAGTTGGTGGCGTTGGCCCGGGGCAACGACCCCCGGCCCGTCGTTGCCGACGCACCCACCAAGTCGATCAGTTCCGAGCGGACCTTCGCCACCGACCGGGCCGATGCCGGGGAGTTGGAGGGCGATCTGGCCGTGATGGCCGACAGCGTGGCCACCCGCCTGCGGTCGGCGGGCCTGACCGCAACCACCGTGCAGATCAAGGTGCGTCACGGTGATTTTCGCACGTTGACCCGGGCCCGGCGCCTGGATACCCCAACCGATGCCACCGCCACCATCCGGGAGGTGGCATGGAACCTGCTGTGCGGCCTGGACCTGTCGCCGGGGGTACGCCTGGTGGGCGTGGGCACCAGCGGCCTGGCTGCCGCCGCACCCGCCCAGCTTCGCCTCGATAGGCTGTCCGACGATGAGGAGCGAATCTTGGACCGCACGGTCGACAGTGTCCGCAGACGCTTTGGCAGCAAAGCGATCGGCGCGGCGCGACAGGCCGGCAACGTTCGCACGTCGGGCGCCCCTGTGGGCACCCCTGGCCACCGGAACGACGAGGGGGTAAGCGATGCCACTCTCTGAAGACGAGCAGCGCATTTTGCGAGAGATCGAGGATCAGCTCTACGAGTCTGACCCTGCGTTGGCGAACGAGGTACGCACCCGCACCGTGAACTCGTCGGTGCTGCGTCGTATCCGCCTGGCGGCGGTCGGCATGGTGGTGTCGCTGGCGGCCACCATCTTCCTGCTCTCGGTTCACTTTCTCCTGGCGTTCGTCGGGTTCCTCGTGACCTTCGCCCTCGGAGCGGTGATCGAGGCCAGCATCCGTCAACTGGGCCAGGACGGCATCGGCGAGCTCTTCAGCCCGATCACCCGGCTCTCCGGCGTGCACCGCAGCGAGGCCTCCACCGGGGCCGAGTCCAGCGACGAGGGCTGAGCGCCGCAGCGTTCAGCCCGGTCCGGGGCGTCCCCGCCCCGACGGGATGAGGCCCAGCATCCAGCGGAGCCGGTCGGTCCTCGACCACTCCGACGTCAGGGCCGTCGACGCCGAAGTCGCCAGCCGGCGGGACTGCTCCACCTGATCGTCGTCGAGTGGCGTGTCGCCGAACGTGCCGGCCGCAGCCAGGTCGCTGAGGGGCTCCAGCGTGGCAAGTCCGGTTTCGGTTTCGGCGCGTCGGGCAAACTCATGCGCGGTCTCGGCGGCTCTCGGCAGGTGCCGGCGCATCGCGAGCCGATCGGTGACCTCGGCCCAGGCACCGACCGGAACCAGGTTGGCGTCAGCGGGCGTGTAACGGCGTGATCGCTGATTGCGGACCCATGCGATACGTCCAGCGAAACCACCGGAGGCCAGGGCGAGCAGGGCGACGAGGCCGATGAGCCACCAGGGGGTGGTCCGAGGCTGCTCGGGAACGGCAAGTTTGGGCTGTTCGACCGGCCCGGGGTCGGCGCCCTGCGATGGTACCGACGAGGGGGTCGGCGACGCGGTGGTGGTGGGTGGGGCCGTGGTTGCGGGTGCCACGGGCTCGGGGTTGCCATCGCCCGAGTCCTGCTCAAATGGCACACCGGTGAGCGGCTCGGTGACCGGGTTGCCGCGTCCTGGGGTGGGCTCGAATGCCACCCACCCGTAGTCGGGGAGAAACACCTCGGGCCAGGCGTGGGCCTGGCGGCCGGTGACGGTCCAGGTGGCCGTGGCCTCGTCGTAGTTGCCCGGGGTGAACCCGACGCCAAGTCGCGCCGGAAAGCCCAACGAGCGCGCCATCAACACGAACGCGCTGGCGTACTGGGTACAGAACCCGCGTCGGCTCTCCAGAAAGGCCGCAGTGGGATCGGCCGCGCCGCGGTAGTCGGCGGAGGTGTCGTATTCCCCCTTACGGAGGTCGTTCTGAAGCGCCTGCAGCTTCGGGAGGTCACCTTGAACGCCTTCGGTGATGAGCTTCGCTTCGCGGGACACCTGCGTGCTGAGGTCGGTGGGAAGCGCCAGGGCGGCGTCAACCTCGTCGCCACGCGGCACCTTCGCCACCGGGGCGCTCACGTTTGGTATCGCCGATCGCACCGCGTAGGTCATGCCCTGGGGCATCTCGTTGCCGTCGGTCACGATCAGCGTCGCCGACGGCTGATCGAAGCTCGCCGGGATCTCCGAGGCCACCTCCACCGGGTCGGCCGCCGCTGGCATCCAGATACCGGTCAGGCCGTCGATCGCCACCGTCTGGTCGATGATGGTGCGGCTGGGCAGGGCGCCGACCTCGGGCAGACGGCCGGCGGCATCCTCGTAGGAGGCGGTGGAACTCCACACGTTGTTTTCGAAGCTGTCGAGTGCGGTGAGGCGCCAATACGTGGGGTCCACCTTGGTGCTCTCCACCGTGAACATCACATTGTTGCTCTGCGGGCCCAGCTGATCGGCCACCGACACCAGTGGCGAGAGCACTTCGCGATCTGCCCGATCGGAGCTGAACTTGGTGAGATCCACCACGGGGCTCCGATCCTGAGTGAATGCGAGGTGGGCAACGGTGCCCCCCAACACCGCCACCGCCAAGGCCCCCGCCCCGATACGTGCGGCGGCCCAGGTTCCACCCGTCCGCTCGCCGCTGCGCCAGCGGCCTCGTCCTGCGCTGACGGTACGCACGGCCAACAGGTGCGCGCCCAGCGCCGCGGTGAACACCACTGCGGAGAAGAGCTGGCCCGGCCCCCTGGCCAGGGTGGCACCGAAGATGAACACACCGATGTGGGTGGTCACCGCCTGCACCGGCACGTTGCCGCGATGGGCGGCGGTGTCGGAATACAACGCAACCACCAGTAGCGCCAGGGATGCGGCGGCTATGAAGCCGGGCTGGGCGGGAGCTGGGGCAACCAGCTTGCGGAAGGTTTCGAACGAGTCACCGGTGAGTGCGATGAAGCGGGGCACGGTGTCGACACCGGGCAGCCCAAGCCGGGTGGTTTCGGGCAGCGTGAGGTTGACCCAGGTGATCAGGCCCAGCACCGTGGCGATCAGCGGGGCGATCCAGACCGACAGCCTGGCTCGGCGGGCGGCCGCCTCGGAGGCGTGAACCACCAGCGCGGGCGCCAGCACCGGAATCAGCCAGTCCCAGCCCGAGAACAGGCGGGCGAAGCTGAGGGCCAGGGCCACGGTGAGACCCACCAGCGTGATCTCAGGCAGCCACCAGGCGGGAGGGCGTCGCTCCTCGGTGCTCATCAGGCCCACCAGGAGGGAGGAGAGGAGGCTGTGGCATCGGTCGGTGCCACAGGGGTGGAGCCGCTCGGGGCGGCAGGAACGCGCCGCGCTGCAGAGCGTCCGAGACTCGACAGCTCCTGGGCCCACGCGTCGGCCCAGGATTCGTTGAGTTTCACCCCGGAGCCGAAGGGGATCGTTCCGGGGCGGCGTTCGGTGGCCGAACAGTCCACCGACATCACCCGGCGTGACAGGTCACCGCGGTTCAGCAGGCGCGTGTCCTCATCGCTCAGCGTGGTGCCGCACACGATGATCAGCCCGGTGGCGTCGTCGGCCAGCGACCGGGCGATGCCCGACAGGTTGGTCTCGTTGCCCATCGACACGGTCGCCAGCCGATCCATGACGGGGCCCAACGCCGATCGGGGCGCCAATGTGCGCGTGTCGTAGCCGTCGGTGGTGATCAAGCGGACCGGCCGGTCGGCCACCACGGCAGCCAACACGCTTGCTGCCGCCTCAACCGCCCGCTCGAACGAGCTGACCGTATGACGCGTCAACCGACCATCGAGCACCACCGCCACATGGCTTTCGTCGGGGCGTTCGAACTGACGCACCATCAGGTTGCCGCTGCGGGCCACCGCCGGCCAGTGGATGTGTCGGATGTCGTCGCCCGCCTGGTACTGACGCAGGCCGACGAAGTCCTCGGGTGACTGCGTGGGCGTCATCAGTTGGGCGTGTTGGCGATCGTGCTGCCGGCCGCCGCCGGGCAACCCGGCAAGGGCGTACAGCCGCGGCCGTACCAACACGATGGCCGCGGCCTGGGGGGCCATCGATCGTTCGAAAAGACCGAACGGGTCGTGGTTGGCCAGCTGGGCAGGGCCCAGGTGGAGAACGCCTCGGGCGGTGGTCGACACCCGGGTGCGCAGCCGTCGCCGCTCGCCGCGCCCGAGTGGCGCCAACCGAACGGGGTCGGTCCGTTGCCCCGCAGGGTTCATGGGTTCGGCCACCCGGTCCCGCAGCGACACCAGGCCGCTCGGCAGGCCGTGGTTGATGATGAGCACCTCCTGCTCCACGTCGTCGCCGTTGGTGACCGCAGCGGGCGCCACCCGCCGCACCTCCAAACCGCCCGTGCGCAACACGAGCAGAGCTGCGACGGCCGCGGCCACGATCATCGTGAAGGTGGCCACCCACAACTCCGGATAGGAGAACACCACGGAGGTGGGAATCATGACGGCAATGGCAATGATGAGGAGCCAACCGGACCTGGTGGGCACCGGTGAACGAGAAGCTGCCGATCCTGAACGTGGGGTTCTCGGGCTGGAGGTGACGGCCACGATGTATCGGCTCCCGGATTGGAAGGGGTGCTGGTCAGCCCGGCCGGGGTGCCGGAACGGTGGCGAGGATCTCGGCCAGGGTGTCCTCGGTACGGGCACCGGCCGACAACGACTCACCGGAGAGCACCACGCGGTGCGACATCACGAGGGCGAACAGCGCCTTGATGTCGTCGGGCATGACGTAGGAACGGCCCTGGCTTGCGGCCCGAACCCGGGCCGCCGATTGCAAACCGAGGATGGCTCGGGGTGACGCGCCCAACGAGATGCCCGGATGGGTTCGAGTGGCGCGCGCCAGGTCGACCACGTACTCGCCCACCGGCCCGGCAATGTGGATCGACTCGGCGAATCGGGCCATTTTGGCCAGCGAATCCACATCCATGACGGGTGAGAGGTCGGCCAACAGGCGTGTGCGGTCACCGCCGGCGAGCAGGGCGAGCTCGTCGGCCCGGGACGGGTAACCGACGCTCAGCCGCATCAGGAAGCGGTCCAGTTGGCTCTCCGGCAACGGAAAGGTGCCGTGGTGCTCCATCGGGTTTTGGGTGGCGATCACCATAAACACCTCGGGCAGGGCGTTGGTGGTGCCGTCCACGGTGACCTGCTCCTCGGCCATGGCCTCCAGGAGCGCTGATTGGGTTTTGGGGGAGGCGCGGTTCACCTCGTCGGCCAGCACGAAGTTGGCGAACACCGGGCCGGGTCGGAAGGAGAAGTTGGACTCCGCCGAGTTCCACACCGAGGTTCCGACGACGTCGGCGGGCAACAGGTCGGGTGTGAACTGCAGCCGCCCGAACCGGCCGTGCACCGACGCAGCCAGCGCCTTGGCCAACAGGGTCTTGCCCACCCCGGGTACGTCCTCCAACAGGATGTGGCCGCCCGACAGCAGGCAGGTGACCGCCAGGCCGACCACCTCGGTCTTGCCGGACACCACCTGGTTGACGTTGTCGCACAGCTGCGTGAATCGCTGGGCGAACGCGGTCACCCGGTCAGTTTCGACCACTCGTCCTCCTGCGGTGTGAGCGGAGGTTCACACTAACCGGCGGACGGCTCCGGGTTGCGAGCGGGCTCGTCGGGCACCAACGTGGTGGGCGATGAGGACCGAAAAGCGTGTCGGACTGCCGCGTGGGCCCTTCACCTGTGGGGTTCGGGCGTGAACTCCCGTCCCTACGTGGTGGCGATCGACGTCGGTGCCACCAAGTTTGAGGCAGCGCTCGTTGATGGCGACGGCACCCTCGGCGAGCGTCACCGGGTGGAGACGGCCGGTGCGACCACCGCAACCGGGCTGGCCGACCGTCTGGTCGACGTGGCCCGGTCCGCATGCGCCGACGGCGGCCGAGACATAGCGATGGCGGGGGTGGGGAGCGCCGGGCCGTTTCGGGTCGCCGGGCGCACGATCGCCCCGGTCAACCTGCCGCTGTGGGACGGCTTCGACATCCACAACTGTTTGGCCGAGGGGCTGGGCCTCGACGTGGTGGTGGCGGGCGATGCCCAGGCGCTGGCGTTGGGGGAGGGCTGGCTGGGCGCGGCCCGGGGCCACGAGAACTACCTGGCCATGGTGGTGTCCACCGGCATCGGTGGTGGGTTGGTGGTGGATGGCCGCCTCCTGCGGGGCGCCCTGGGCAACGCGGGGCATCTGGGTCACGTGGTGGTGGAGCCCGATGGTCGCCCCTGCGGGTGCGGCGGTCGGGGTTGCGTGGAGGCCGAGGCCTCGGGAACAGCGCTGCGGGCCATCACCGGAGCGGACCCGAGATCGGCCTCAGTCCGGCTTCGCCGCCGCACCGGCACCTTGGTGGGTCGAGCCGTCGCCTCGGTGGTCGCCACGCTGGACGTG
>ERZ1026792.209-NODE-209-length-57216-cov-6.964091_pt1 | contig 57216 bp, 51 predicted proteins | sample MGYA00520884_ERZ1026792 | MGnify/ENA primary metagenome ERZ1026792 (study PRJEB33270, sample SAMEA104284473) | anaerobic digester metagenome | biome: Anaerobic digester microbiome; feature: mesophilic sludge digester; material: Anaerobic digester biomass | place... | reverse complement strand
ACTGTATCCAAGCCACCCCGGTGCTATGGGGGCCAGGGCACTTCCGCGCGTAAAACCCGCGCGCGTCGCCCACTAAAAAAACAGATTTCAAGGATTAATATTAATCTAAAGAAAACATTTCTCCAGCCGACACATTAATTATTCCATGAAGTTAGAGACTGCAAAAGGTCAGGCGAAATCTCATGAGTGAACGCTCCTCCGTCCAAAATCCCATGCTGCGCTATGTCGACCAGATCGGCTGGCATTATGTCAGTCCAAAAGATGCTCTCCTCCTGCGAGGTGGCGAGGCGGGCCTTTACTTCTCAGACATTTTATTGGCCCAGCTCCAGAAACTCAATCCAGTTGTGGCCGACCCATCCCGCGCTTCGGAGATCCTGCGCAAGCTCAACCTCCTCTGTCCCAGCATCGAGGGCAACCGGGACGCTCTCTCCTGGCTGCGAGGTGAGCAGTCGATCTATGTGCCGGAGGAGAACAGGGAGAGAAATGTCCAGCTCATCGACTTCGACTTTCCAGAAAATAACATCTTCCAGGTGACTGATGAGTGGAAGCATAAAGGTGCCGCTTTCCCCAACCGGGCGGACGCCGTCTTTCTCATCAACGGCATTCCCGTTGCACTGGCTGAGACGAAGAACGCTGAGAAGAGAGATGGAGCAGCAGAGGGAATGACCCAGATCCGGCGCTACCACCTTGAGACTCCGGAGATGCTGATTTTGCCCCAGGTCTTCGAGGTCACAGAACTGATCAAATTCTTTTACGGCGCCACCTGGTCTACCAGCAGAAAGAACCTCTTCAACTGGAAGGATGTAGTGCAGGGCGACTACGAACACACCGTCAAGACCTTCTTTGACCAGAAGAGAATCCTCAAAGTCCTGCATGACTATATCATCTTTCTGAGCCGGGACGACGACCTGGTCAAGATCATACTCAGGCAGCACCAGACCCGGGCGGTGGAGAAGGTCATAGCCAGAGTCCGCGACCCGGAGAAGAGGCGGGGCCTGGTCTGGCATACCCAGGGCTCGGGCAAGACCCTCACCATGATCACCATTGCCTCCAAGCTCCTGAGAGAATCCCAGGGCGCCGGGGCAGAGAAGCCCACCGTCCTCATGCTGGTGGACAGAACGGAGCTGGAAAGCCAGCTGTTCAAGAACATTGCCGGCTATGGCATAGGCTCCGCCCAGATCGCCTCTTCAAAACGCGAACTGAGAAAGATCCTCTCCTCCGACTACCGGGGCCTTGTCGTCTCCATGATCCACAAGTTCGAGGACATACCGGGAGACATGTCAACCCGAAATAACGTGATTGTCCTGGTGGACGAGGCCCATCGCACCACAGGCGGAGACCTGGGCAACTACCTTCTGGCAGCCCTCCCCAATGCCACCTACATCGGCTTTACCGGCACGCCCATCGACAGGCTCACTAAGGGCAAAGGCACATTCAAGGTCTTCGGCAGAGACGATCCCCAGGGCTATTTGGACAAGTACTCCATAGCGGAATCGATCGAGGACGGAACAACTGTCCGGCTCAACTATGCCATAGCCCCCTCAGACCTTCTGGTGGACCAGGAAACCCTGGAGAGCGAGTTTCTCGATCTGGCCGCCGCCCAGGGGATCAGCGATATAGACGAGCTCAATGCCATCTTAGACCGGGCGGTCAAGCTCAAAGAGCTGCTGAAGTCCCCGGACCGGATAGGCAAGGTGGCAAGATATGTGGCCCAGCACTTTCGGGAGAATGTAGAGCCTCTGGGCTTCAAAGCATTTCTGGTGGCTGTCGACCGCCCCGCGTGTGCCGCTTACAAAGAAGAACTGGACAAATACCTGCCGCCTGAGTACTCCCAGGTGGTCTATTCGTCAATGCATAATGACCTCACAGAGTTGAGGAAATACTATATCAACGAGGATCAGGAGAAGAAGGTGCGCAAAGATTTCCTGAAGAAGGACTCCCTTCCCAAGATCCTCATAGTCACCCAGAAGCTCCTGACAGGCTTTGACGCTCCTATTCTATATTGCATGTACCTGGACAAGCCCATGAGAGATCACGTCCTCCTCCAGGCGATAGCCAGGGTCAACCGGCCTTATGAGGATGAGAGCGGCCTGGTCAAGCCCTGCGGCTTCGTCCTGGACTTTGTGGGCATATTCGAGAAGCTGGAACGGGCCCTGGCCTTCGATTCAGATCTGGTGGCATCGGTCATCAAGAACATCGATGTCCTGAAGCTGCTCTTTGAGACCTATATGACCGGACCGGCAAAGGAGTATATCGCCCTCTCCAAAGGTTGGGACGACAAATCCAAAGAGAAGGCCATCGATTACTTTAAAGATAAGGAGGTCAGGGAGAACTTTTTCTGGTTTTTCAGACAATTGCAGAACATCTACGATATACTCTCCCCCGATGCCTTTCTGCGACCTTACATGAATGACTATCAGAGTTTGGCCCGGCTCTATGGCCTGATCCTCAACGCCTATATGGATGTTTATGTAGACCAGGAGATCACTGCCAAGACCCGGGAGCTGCTGCAGAAATATACGACTGGCGGATCGATGGAGCCACCAGGAGCCATTCACGAATTGGGCCCAAAAGAGTTGAAAGCCTTAAGAGATAGCGGAGTCTCGGATACCACAAAGGTCCTTAACCTGAGAAAGCTCATCGCCCTGGCCTCCAAGGGCAGTAACAATCCCATTCTCCGACTGATCGGGGAGAGGACAGAGGCGATTCGGCAAGATTATGAGGACCGACAGATCACCACACAAGAGGCATTGATCCGTTTTGAGGGGCTGGCCCGGGATTATCTCAATGCAGATAAGGAACGAGAGAGATTAGGCCTGGATGAGAGTTCCTTTATCATCTACTCACTCCTGAAGCCAGAAGTGGAGGAAATTCTGCCCGCTCAGGCAAAGGAGATCAATACCCTATTCCAGAGCTTCCCTGACTATCGATGGGATGAAAAGCAGGAGCAGAAATTGAGGGCAGGTCTCTACAAATACATGCTGCCAATTGCAGGCAAAGAGAGATTCATCAAGCTTACAGATGACCTATTGAGGTTGCGGCGGGAATGAGATAATGAAAAAGCAAAAGCCAGGGGAAAGGCCCATAACTGACAGAGCTCCAATAGACAGAGTTGCCACCAACAGAGCCATAATTGTCAAAGCCGCATATACCACTCCAATAGACAGGTCGCTTGCGGAGAAATCCGCAATAGACAAAGCCTCAACAGACAGATGGCACGATGCCGATGATCTAAAATGGACCGCACGCAACTGGGCCTCCAGAATGGGGGTCAAAGTCCCCCAGATCTACATCCGCCAGATGACGACCAAATGGGCATCGATATCGACTTCGGGACATCTTACTCTGAATGCTGAGCTTCTGAACATTCCAAAGAGCCTTGGCGAATTCGTGCTCGTCCATGAGATCGTGCACAGGCTGGTTCCCAACCACGGCATGCTCTTCAAGAGCTTTCTCTTTGCCTATATGCCCGATTGGCAGGAGCGGGAGCGATCCTTAAGAAGCCTGGAGAGAGAACGGATTGAGCAAAAGTGATGCTTATCGATCATTTTTTCATCACCGCTTTTTCTATCCAGCGTCCTTTATCGCCACTGTATCCAAGCCTCCCCGGCGCTGAGGGGGGGCAGGGCACTTCCGCGCGTAAAACCCGCGCGCGTCGCCCACTAAAAAAACAGATTTAAAGGATTAATATTAACCTCAATATATCAAGAACAATCGACAGCCCACATGTATTTCCTGGCTCTGATAGTCGCCGGCCTCTATCACGCGCAACAACCGCGCGCTGCGCCCCACTGAAAAGAGGCATAAGAAGCCACAACGCAATCATAATGAAATCATCATTATAATTCCAGGATGTCTCTGAGCTAACTCATGATAACAGTTAAATCCCATACTGGAATAGAATCCATTATGTTCTCAGAGTACATCAGAGCAGCTTTGAGTCGGGCCAAATACGAATCCCTGGAGGATGGCTCTTACATGGCTACGGTAGCCGGCCTTCCGGGAGTGATCGCTACCGGAGAGACGATCGAAACTTGTCGGGACGATCTCATTGAAGTAATTGAAGAGTGGGTTGCCATACGCCTGCAAAGAGGCTTTGCTATACCGGCCATCGATGGTCATACGATAGACGTCTCTGGGGAGCCGATGGCTATTGTGTAAATTGACTCCGGTCCCTTACCGCGTCCTCATAAAAAAGCTCAAAAATCTGGGCCTGGAGGGACCACACTCTGGCAACAAGCACCCTTACATGATCATTGGAGAGACGGTTATCATATTGCCAAATCCTCATCAGGGCAGGGATGTGGATGTTCGCCTGATCAAGACCATTCTGAAAGATGCCGGTATATCTCGAGAAGAATGGCTTTCAGCTTAGTGAAAATTGCAGGTCACAATCGACTGATCCAACCTGCAAGGTGAGTTCTCCCGAGTCATGCGAGAGGGGCTGATGGCCGGCAGGCTGCGGGTGGGGGCGCTGGTGGAGGCATAGGAGGCTAGCGGTCATCTGGCCCGCGCAGTGTATATTTTGCTAATTATAAATGCGCGCGCTCTTTTTGGGCGGCGGGTTCCGGGTGCAACCAGCTGATAAAAACGTCAAATGAATGGAAAATATCTATATCGCTTTTTCATCACCACCACTCATCATCACCAATAGCCCCACTGCTGCTAAAGCCGCAGCTGCAGCACCATATAGAAACGAAGCCTCTGCCCCCCACAGAGACCATATGGCTCCAGCAACTAGGCTGGAGATGATGGAGGCCACTCCCACTGCCCCGTAGTATATGCCCAGAGAGCTGCCCCGAAGTCCGGCCGGACAGAGGTCGGAGACATAAGCCCTCTCCGAGCCGTCCACCAGGGCATAGACCAGGCCGTACATAGCAAAAAGGGCAATCAAGCCCCAGAGGCTGGAGACGGCGGCAAATCCAACTGCCGTCAGGGCAAAAAGAGAATATCCCAGGAAGAGAACCCTCTTTCTTCCCACCCGGTCAGACCAAATGCCCACCGGCATGGCCAGGAGGGCATAGACCAGATTGAAGAGCAGATAGAGAAGAAGGGGCGCTGCCACTGCCATCGATCCGGAGAAATGGTCCTGGGCGCGGAGGATGAAGAACATATAGCTGAAGTTGCCCAGGGCGAAGAGGCAAGCGATGAATAGAAAGCGCTTCAGCTCCGGCGATAGAGAGGAGAGATTCAATCTGATGCTGCTAGTGCAGCAATCTGGAGCGCGAGAGCTCTCTTTTACCCAGTAGAAGGGAAGCAACGCCGCCACTGAGAGGATCCCCGCCAGCATCAGAATGGAAGGGTAGCCAAAGCCGCCCTGCCAGAGGAGATAGGCCAGCATCGAGCCGACGACCGCACCCGCTGAGTCCATGGCCCGGTGCAGGCCAAACCCCCGTCCTCTGTGGCCCTGATCAGTGGACTCGGATATCATGGCGTCTCTGGGAGCGGACCTCACTCCTTTGCCGCTTCTCTCCAGGGTCTTGAGGAGGAAGACATGCTGCCAGGCAGAGGCAAAAGGCAGGAAGAGCTTGCCCATTGCCGATATGGCATATCCGGCCACCACCAGCGGCTTTCTCCTGCCCAGGCGATCAGACCAGCATCCCGAGAGGACCTTGAGGATGCTGGGCAGGCCGTCGCTCACCCCGCCGATGAGGCCCACCGCCATGCTGCCTCCACCAAGTTGAGCGATGAAAAGAGGGAGGATGGGCTGGATGATCTCGCTGCTGATGTCGTTGAGAAAGCTGACAACGCCCAGCAAGAGGACGTTCATCCTCGTCTTTGCATCCGTCCGCTGATCGGGCTTTGGGCCTGTGGCAGGAGTCGCCATTTAGTTCTTCTTTGGGCTTGGCTTTTTTGCTTTTTTAGTGAAAAAAATGGGTCTCGATATCATTCCACCTGAATTCTCTGGGAGTCTACTACCATTAGCTTGGGAAGATGGACCTCCAGGATGCCATTATTGAAGCTGGCTTTAACCTGCTCCGGCTTGACCTCAAGAGGCAGCTTGATCTCACGTTCTACATTTCGGTTCTCTATCTCCTGATGCATGTATTTTCCCTCACGGGCCGCTGCTTTGGCGCTTATGGTGAGGGTGTCCTCCGTCACTCGGAGATCGATCATATCCTTGCTCCTTCCCGGCAGGGATACGAGAGCGACCAGCTCGTCCTTTCCGTCCATGAGATCTATAGCAGGCTGATCCTGGCTCTTCTCCATAGAGATATCGCTTGGCAGGTCACCCAGTATCTTCTTCGCCGCCTGAATTGATATGCGAGCAACTTCAACCGCTGCATTGCCTATCATCTGCTCCAGATCGCTGCTTCCAGATGGATATGATTTCATATACAAAAATAGGTCGTTGTATCATAAAATCCTTTGCTTCCTTGCCGCGGGGAGAGCAAATTACTTAAACGCCTCTTTCGAGTGGAATGCTGTGAAGGACGGGGAAGCACTGAAACTGAAAAAGCCAGTAATAGAGGCGTGCATCAAATCAGCTCGGAAATATGGAAAGAGCGATGCAATAGGACTTCTGCGAGGCACCCTCTTCCTAGAGAGTGAACCCATGTCCCTGGATGTGCTAGCAGAGAGGACCGGCTACAGCAAAACCACCGTCCGTTCCAGCATGAACCTGCTGGAGAGCCTGGGGATAGCTCGCCGAGTGGTCGACCCCCAGGATGTGCATCATAACATCAAGCAGCATCGCTACGCCCTGGTGAACGATGCCGAGGCAAAAAGGCAGGTCATTCTCTCAGCAGCCAAAGAGGAGGTTGATCTGATCCTGCAAGCCCTTCTTCAGGTGAGAGATGACCTGGAAAGAGAAGAGGATGAAGGTTGTAATAGAGCAAGGGATAAAGGGTACAAGCGAGAGAAGGATGAAGGGTACAGGAGAGACGATAAGCTGAAAGCTCTTTTAGCGGAATCCCTGCAGTTTTATGAGGAGATGAAAAGGACGCTGGATCTGATAAGCCGGTTCACCTCAAAGGAACTGATAGAGATCCTGGAAGAACATGAGAGATAAAAGAGCAATCTCTCTGTCGCTCTCTAGCCGGCCAGCTATCGTCGATTAAGATCTCATCTCAAAGCCCGACCTTTAGGATTTATGCTCTGGTCGTTCTTCTTGGCCAGGCAAGAATCCAAGCCGCCAGCAGCCACAAGAGAAGGAATGCAATGACGAGCCTTATCATGATCAATCACAATCATTAATAGTTATGTTTTGGTATATCTATGTTTTCCTCAGTCGAAGCTAGATGAGGGATTGGAGAAAATAAGCTGCAAATGGCATAGCCTGATATATGTTGCAGCCCAAATATCTTGAAATGGTGTTTGGATATGAGAGCGATCAATGCTGTTTTGCTCCTGGCTCTGCTGCTGACCTTTTCTGGCTGCGTTGAGCGGCCAGAGGCCCCGGCGGTCTCAGAGCAGCAGGCTACAGAGGAATGGAAGGCCGATGGGATAGTTAGCGAGGGGGAATACACCCGCAGCATGCTCCTTCAGGCCCCGACCAGGCAGGGCTATAGCGGCGGAGACATGCAGATCTCCTGGAGAAATGACGAAGAAGATCTCTATCTAGCCCTGAATGGCAGCACCCTTGGCTGGCTGGCGCTGGGCTTTGAGCCTCTGGAGTGGATGAAGGACTCCGATATAATCCTGGCCTCGGTGGACAAAGGCACTGCTGTAGTATTAGATGAGTACTGCACAGGCAACTACGGCCCGCATATCGAGGATACCATGTTGGGTGGTACAGACGATATCCAGGAGTTTTCTGGAAGCGAATCAGCTGGCAGGACCACAATAGAGCTGAAGAGATCGCTCCAGTCCCATGACCGGTTTGACAAGTCCTTCACCCCTGGACAGGCGGTCTCCATCATCTGGGCGCTGTCAGACAATCCCGACATCAGCCAGAAGCACGATGTGGCCTATGGCGAGGGCATCCTCTCCTTGACCCGCGCTGGTGGTGTGGCGTCCGCTTCCCTCCCAGGATCGCTGACCCCGATAGAGAAGGATGGTCTCATCTTCATCTGGGAGGAGGAGAAGGCAGCCCGAGACATCTACTCATCGCTATATGAAAAGAACAATCTCACCATCTTCCTGGATCTGACCAGATCAGAGGAGAGCCACATGGACCAGGCAAAGGCAGTGATCGATAAGTACGGCCTTGTCCTTCCGGCGGATGTGCCAGGAGTGTTCGAAAACCAGACACTGCAGGATATCCACGACCGCCTCCTGGCAGAGGGATTGGAGTCCGATGAACAGGCCCTGAAGGTGGCGGCTGAATTCGAGGAGATAAGCATCATGGACCTGGAGGCTGAGCTGGCGGCGGCGGAGAACGAGGATGTCAGGACCATGTATCAGGGACTCCTGGCCGGCTCAAGAAAGCACCTTCGCTCTTATGTCGCCGACCTAAAAGAGCAGGGAATAGAATACGAGCCGCGCCATCTTCTGAGGAGCGAGTTTGAAGAGACCGTACGAGTATAAATGGGATGGAGAGGAGTCTTGAAAAAAGCTCCTCTGACAGAGAGATGGCAGAAACCAAAAGATCTCTCTGTGAAAGCCACGATCACTGCCATACTGGAAAGACTGGAAATGCAGATAAAAAGCGGCCCTGACGCGTCATCCTTAAGCACCCAGCGGCCGTATAGTAACCCATGCTCCAGGACCTTTGTCTGACCATTGTGGTTGAAAACTCCTCTTCCCTTGAAAACGACCATCTGCAGGCCCAGCACGGCCTATCCATTCTGCTGGATCTGGATATGAATCTGGGATCAGAGAACATGAAGCTTCTCTGGGACACCGGGGCCACGCCGGAGGTGATGCTCCATAATCTCGATGCTCTGCATATAGATCCAGAAGAGATCGATCTGATCTGCCTCAGCCACGGCCACTACGATCACACTGGGGGACTGATGGGCGTGCTGCAGAGGAGGAGGGCACCGGTTCCGATCGTTGCCCATCCTGATATCTTCGCCCCCAAGCTGAAGGTCCGGCCCTTTTTAAAGTACATAGGCGCCCCCTTCACCCGGGACCAGCTGGAGGCTGCTGGAGGGATAATGCTTCCCTGCCGGGGCCCGGTAACGCTGGCTCCAGGGGTCATGACCACCGGAGAGGTGCCCCGGATGGAGGCCTTGGAGACGGTTGAGGGATTCTGGACCATGAAAAATGACCAGTATACTCCCGACGCCATGCCTGATGATCAATCACTGGCCATACATCTGCCTGGAAAGGGGCTGGTTGTGATCAGCGGCTGCGCCCACAGCGGCATCATCAACACCATAAGATATGCCCAGAGGATAACGGGAGAGGAAAGGCTGTATGCGGTGATAGGCGGATTCCACCTCATGGGTGCAGACAATAAGCGCATAGATGCCACCGCCCGCGCCCTGCTCGACCTGGACCCGGCAGTTGTCCGGCCGGGTCACTGCACCGGTCAGAAGGCCCTCTCCCGGCTACAGGATATACTGGGGGAAAGCTGCCAGCCTCTGGCGGTGGGAGATTCAATCGAGTTTTAAGGATAATGGAGATGGGGAGATGGGGAGATGGAGAGATTGATAGCTTTTGGGCCTGTGCCTTCCCGCAGGCTGGGACGATCCCTGGGGATCAACAACATTCCTGCCAAGATCTGCAGCTATTCCTGCGCCTACTGCCAGGTGGGCAGGACTCTGCAGATGTCGGCAGAGCGCCGCTCCTACTATCTACCCCAGCAGATCTTCGACCAGGTGGCCCAGAAGGTGGCAGAGGCAAGAGATCTAGGCCTGACTATAGATTACTTATCTTTTGTTCCTGACGGCGAGCCCACGTTGGACAGCAACCTGGGCGAAGAGATCGATATGCTCAAAACACTCGGCATAAAAATAGCGGTGATCAGCAATGCCTCCCTGATCTGGGATGAAAAGGTTCGAGAGGATCTATTCAAAGCGGACTGGGTGTCGGTCAAGGTGGATTCTCTGGAGGATAAAGCCTGGCGGCGAATAGACCGGCCCCACCGCAGTCTCAGGCTCGATACGATCCTTCAGGGAATCAAAGATTTCGCCCGGGAATATAGTGGCATCCTGGCCACGGAGAGCATGCTCTTAGCCGGCATAAACGATTGTAATGCCAGCCTCCTGGCCCTAGCTGAGTTCCTGGAGGGGATCGATCCTGAAGTATCCTATATCTCCGTTCCCATCCGTCCTCCAACAGAATCATGGGTACAGATGCCCTCCCCGGAGAACCTGTGCCTGGCTTATCAGATATTCAGCCAGAGGCTGAAGAGGGTCGAGCTCCTGGTCGGATATGAGGGAGACAGCTTCGACTTCACCGGCGAAGCTAAAGAGGATATCCTGGCGATCGCCTCCGTTCACCCCATGAGAGAAGCTGCCTTGAGAAGATTTTTAGAAAAATCTGGAAATAGCTGGGATATAATAGAAGAGCTGCTGGAAAAAAAAGAGCTCCTCCGAATTGAATACCAGGGCAATAGCTTCTACTTAAGGCGCCCTGAGAGACAGGATAAGATAGGAGCCGAATAAGAGTGTTGCGGGATATTTTGCGAAGCCCATCCTGCCCCAAAATCCGCTGTGAGATCCCGATCAAGGAATCTCGATAAGCGATCCTGACCGGTGATCTTGGGAGCGGAATTCTGTTCAGTCTTATCCCATCTGGGCAAATTTCTTGCCCATAATTTTTGGCCTATTCGATCTATGCCTGGCGGCTTCCCTGTATGGTTCCCGACCAGGCCCCTCCCTGAGCATCATAAGCATTGAAGCTGCCGGAGAGATTATCTTCGCTCATGGTGAGAGTGCACCGGTAGAGCATCATGTTCTGCATATCGACCATATCCAGATAGAGCACATCCTTCGCCGTCCATCCGCTGGCAGACAGGTCTTTTGTCGTTCCGAACGAGGTGAGCATGCCCCGGCCAAAGACTGCATCCTTGTTCTGCACGAGCGTAAGATCAACCGTGCCCGGCAAGCTGCCATATAGATTCAGCCTCCAGTTGCCCCGCAGATCCTGAGTGATCTGAACGAAGGGACTCAAATACTCCCGGCCGCTGATCTTATCCAGGTACTCCGCCGAATGCTGTGGATCGATCGGACGCATCAACGGGTCAATGCTCAGTGGATCGGCATTTGGATCGATATAGGTCTTAATATTGTCCTGGCCAGAGATTGCTCTCGACTCGCCTGGCATGAGGAAGATATCGCTTCCCAGTGGATCATAAGCCTGGGCCAGCATGAAGAGGCTGGCCATCAGACAGATCATCAAGGCCCCACGGGCCAGAGGATATTTTGCTTTCATCTTGATCAAAACCCCCAATTCATCTTCGTCGTCTTATTAATAAAAAATTCGCCTTCTAAAGCTGCCCCTCCAGGCCCTTGTACATATCTTCTATAGCCTCAGCCACCGGTCCTCCGATCTCCACCACCGCCTGCGCCTTGACCATTGCCTCGATGACCGAGGTATGATAGGGCAGCCTTCCCGCGATCTTCACCCCTCTCTTACCGCACAGCTCCTCGATCTTTCTTGCCGCCTCAGGGTTGAGGTCATACTTGTTGATGCAGACGGTCGTCTTTATGCCGAAGTGGTCGGCCACATCCAAGAGCCTCACCAGATCGTGCTCTCCAGTGACTGTGGGCTCCGTCACCACCAGCGCCAGGTCGACTCCGGTCAATGATGCGATCACCGGACAGCCTATGCCCGGAGAGCCATCTATGAGGATTAGATCAAGATTCTTCTCTGCCGCCAGGTCGCGAGCCATCTCCCTGACCATGGCCACCAGCTTTCCCGATGCCTCCTCACCTGGATACAGCTCGGCATGGACCATGGGACCGAATCTGGTCTGGGAAATGTAAGCCTCCCCGGCCTGGACGTCTCTCATATCGACCGCATCCTCAGGACAGACCAGCTGGCATACCCCACAGCCCTCGCAGAGGGGAGTTTCAACCTCAAAATCAGCGATAGCACCAAACCTGCAGGAATCCTGGCAGATCCCGCATTGAATGCACTTTTCTTTATCTATGAATGCCCTCTTGATGCCATAGAACTCCCGCCTTTCCAGGATCTCGGGCTGGAGGATGAGGTGCAGGTCGGGTGCGTCCACATCGCAATCGGCAAAGACTGCTTTTCCTCGGGCGAGAGCTGCCAGTGAGGCGATGATCGAGGTCTTGCCGGTTCCCCCTTTTCCGCTCACTATAGCGACCTGCAACATGCTATCATCTCCTCAATCCTATTTGCCAATTCAACAAACCTCTCCTTCCACTCTGGCATACGCAGGACGAATATCTCTCCCTGGGAGTAGATCTCAGCTATCTTTCGGTCCAGGGGAATCTCCATTAAAAGGGGTATCTTCTTCTCCTCCAGGTAGTGATAGAGCTTCCGGTCACCCACGCCGCTCTTGTTGACCAGAACCGCCTGGGGGATTTTCATCTTGTCCAGCACCTTCAAGGCGATGTCCAGGTCGTACAGGCCAAAGGGAGTGGGCTCGGTGACCAGCAGGCAGAAGTCGCTCCCTCGCACCGACTCCACCATAGAACAAGAGGTGCCGGGCGGGCAATCGACGATCACCGTATCGCCCTGGGCCCTCTGTTTTACTGCTTTGATGAGAGGAGTGGTCCTGGCCTCGCCAAGGGCCAGCTCTCCCCAGACGATATCCATGCCACCGGAACGGGCGTGAAATATCTCCCCTATCGATCGAGAGCCTTCGCTTATGGCCTTCTCCGGGCAGATGATGCTACAGGCCCCACAACCGTGGCAGAGCTCGGGAAAGATCAGCACCGTCCCAGGGAGCACGGCCAGAGCATGATAAGCGCAGACTTCACTGCATTTGCCGCAATGGGTGCACAACTCCTCATCTATCACCGGCACAGCAACCTGGCAGCTCTCTTTCTCCAGAAGGGTTCTGTCCGGAAAGAAAAGGTGAGAATTGGGCTCTTCAACATCACAATCTGCGATTGCAATCCGCCCATCACCCAGGGAATAAAGAGAGGCAGCAAGCGAGGTGGAGACCAGAGTCTTGCCAGTGCCGCCCTTGCCGCTAGCTATGGATAGCTTCAACTCATCCCCTCTAATTCAAAGACTAATGCTTATGATCCTGACAGGCGTTATCAGGGCTGGCTCGGCTCAGCACATCCTCTCTCCAGTCATCGATGGCATCCTTGACTGTGCCTGTAGCACCTACGAACACGTCTATGCCCGCCTCGCTGAAGGCCATGACCGCCTTAGGACCCAGGCCGCCTACAATCAGCACCTGCACGCCCTCGGCAAATATGGTCTCTGTGGGCAGGCCCGTCCCACCCATGTGCTCCGATACATTGGGCAGTACGCAGATCTCATTGTCATTCAGGTCCACCACGGTGAAGGTGGGAGCCCGTCCGAAGTGCTGGCAGATGGCCTCATCCAGGCCGGAATTGCCCATGGTGGGGACGCAGATCTTCATTAAAACTGCCCTCCTCTGCCAGCTCCCCGGCCACCGCCTCGTCCCATGCCCTGGCCGCCGCCCCTTCCAGCGCCGCCACCTCGCCCCATGCCCTGACCGCCCTGACCACCCGGGCCCATGCCGGCATGAGCAGGTACGGATGCACCAGCGATCTTTTGAAGCTCGCCACGCTTGAACTTCTCCACCACGTCTCTGACGCTACCTGCTCCCTGATACTGATAAACATCGATATTGGCTGCGGAGAGGGTCTGCATGGCATTGGGGCCGACGTTTCCGGTGATAAGAGCTGCTGCTCCCTGCCTGGCTATCTCCTGGGCAGCCTGTATGCCAGCGCCGCTGGTTGCATTGACATTAGAGTTAGCAATGGATATCTCGCTCATGCTTTCTGTATCTACTATCACAAAAAAGGGACAACGCCCAAACCTGGGATCCATGGGAGCATCAAGGCCCGATGCTCCTGCAGTAACACTTACCTTCATTAAACCTCACTGATTCTGATTTTTCGAACACATCATGCTCTTGTTCTGGCCGTTCTGCTCCTGCCGACAAATGTCGATGAGATGGAAAGAGCAATTACGCTTATATGCGATATTGTATTTAAAGATTTGTACGATTCCTTTCCGCCTCCAATAGATCTGCCATCAGCTCCTCCAGGGTTTCGGCATCCGTCTGCACCGTCTCTACACCCGCTTCCGCAAAGGCATAGCCAGGTCCTTTGCCCTCCAGGCCCTCTATAGAGAAGACGACATCTGGCTTGAAGCCTAGAAGGAACTGGGCCACCTTCAGGCCCTTGCCCTTGCTCAGATCCTTATGGGGATTGGCTATGATCTCTTGCCGGACAAGTTTCATCTCCTCAAAATCCATCTCTACTAGGGCGAAATAACTGGATTCACCAAAATGCCTGCTCAGCCTTCCACCCATATCTGCCAGAGGAGCCGCGTATCTGCGCCGGCTCTCTACAATGGGCTCATAATGAATCTGCACCCGATCCACCTGCGGTAGCTCTCTTTTAATCCTTGACTCGATCCTCTCGCTGGCCAGGTGGGCCCTCTTCAGATCGACCAGCCTTAGGATTAGATCGGCCTGGACAAAGAGATAACGTCCGGAGTTCCTGGCCACCAGCTCTTTGATGGATACAACCTCAGGAGCCTCCAGAATCAGGGCCCGGATCCTCTTCAGAGTCTGTGCGTCCACTGAGGCATCCAGCAGGACCCGCATGCCGTCGACCAGAATTCCCCAACCCTCCTTGACGATCACCAATGCGATTATCACCGCCGCAATCCTGTCCAAAGGAAGAGAGATGCTCTGAGCGATCAGAGCGAGGAAGACCAGGGAGGAGGTGAGGACATCGGCCTTATGCTGCACCCCATCGGCAATCAGGCTGGGCGATCCGGTCCTCTCTCCAACTTTGATCTGGAAGCTGCCGAATAGATAGGGAAGAGGAATTATCGCTGCCACGGCATAGAGCACCCATCCCTGATAATTGATGGGCAGAGCTTCCCCTCGCACCGCCTCCAGGACGATCTCATAAGCGGTAAGAAACAGCAAGAAGGATATGGCGATGGATGCCAGGTTCTCCACCTTATAAAGCCCCAGAGGAAAACTTTCGCTCTTCCTCTCGGAGATCTTCACCCCCAGGATCAGGGCCAGCGAGGCCATAACATCCACCGTGGAGTGAATGGCATCCGCTCGCAAGGCCAGGCTCCCGGATAGGGCGGAGAGAGTGAGCTTGGCCGCCACCAGGGCCAGGTTGAAGAGCAGAGAGTAGAGGGCTACTCTCAGCACGGAAGGGGCCTGGACGGGATCTATTTCGCGGCTAGCTTGCCCAGATGCCATAGATCCTTTGCAGTAGCTTCAGGCTTCCATTATGCTGCGGTACTCCTCCTCCGATAGGTACTGAGGAGTGTACTCGACCCTCTGCCTTTCCAGGTTATTGACAAATGCCCGGAGATGGTTCTCCGATCCGCGCAATAAATTGGCATACACGAGAAGTATGTCCTCTTTATCCGTTTGCGCCATATATTCCTCCAAATCGAGGATATCTATCTCCTCTATGGCCGCTCCCGCCATGAGGGCGTCACTGACCGAAGTGCTTCCCTTGGCCAATAGATCATTGTAGAGATCCTGCAGGGTTTCATTGGCAAACTCGCCCTCTCCCATCCTGGGATCAGGCAGGGAATACCTATCAAGAAGCCTTTTTACCGCCGCCTGATGAGTTAGCTCTGCCCTTCCGATGTTCTCGAAGACGCGCATATCCCACATTTCATCCAGTGCCGAATAGACGTCGCCCGCCAGCTTCTCCTCCTCAATCATAAATAGAAGGCCATCGACCTCTGCCTGGGTAAGCTCTCCGGATGGCTCTCCAGCCAGGGCCAGCACCAAAGCACTCTCATTTATCTCACCGTTCGATATCTCATCATCAGGAATCAAAAGATTCTGATCGGACGCATTTGCCCAATTCGAGGCTGCCAGGAGCAGCAGAAATAGGCTGCACAGGAATATCCGTTTCATTTCCATTCTCCATCCTTTCGTATTCATTATAATTCCAATAGGATTTATAGTGATTCCATCAAGACCAATCCCGCCATCATCACCAAAAACCCGGCGATAAGGCCTATGTTTGTGGTATGCTCGCCACCATATCGGTTGGCTATGGGAATGAGCTCGTCAAAGCTGAGGAATACCATGATTCCCGCGACCATTGAGGTGGCGGCAGCCAGTAGCCAGTCGTTTAGGAATGGATAGAGGATCAGGATGGCCAGAACCGCTCCCAGGGGCTCAGTCATTCCCGCAGCAAAGGAGATCAGACAGGATTTCCTCCGGTCGGATGTGGCGCAGTAAAGGGGAATGCTGCAGGCCAGGCCCTCAGGGATGTTATGGATGGCTATGGCAATGGCCACAGGCACGCCCAGCCGCAGGTCGGCCAGGGAGACCAGGGCCACAGTCATTCCCTCAGGCAGGTTATGGATGGCGATGCCGATGGTGGTCATGATCCCGCTCCGGTAGAGCCTGTCGCATTGGGAGTCCACCTGGCCATCCATGTGAATATGGGGAATGAGGTGGTCGAGCAGATAGATCAGCACCAAACCCATCAGAAAGAAGAGATTGGCATAGCCGAAGCCCAGGACGATCCTGGAGCTGCAGAAGAGGTCCACAAATCCCACGTAGACCATCACTCCGGCAGCAAAGCCCAGGCTCAGCGAGAGATAGCGCATGTCTGGCCGGGGAATGAAATAAGAGATCAGACTTCCTATTCCCGTGGCCAGGCCGGCAAAGAGGCTCAGAGCCAGGGCGATGAGGATATTACCTTCCACAGTAGATCTATGGCGAGAATATATTTCAATTTGCTGCCTGGACCGAATGGAGGTTTCCTCCAAAAGGATTGAGCTGGTCCAAGGCTGCTGTAAAGGGGGTTTGGAAAGAGGCGATATCATCTGCTGCTGCCCCATCTGGAGCGATGACCGGACCAAACATGTTGGTGGTGTTGCAGAGAAGGGGGAGACAGAAAAGGGTGACTAGCATCGCCTTTTTCATTGATCTTGAGGAATGGATTGTCGCCCGGATACCGTGGGGGTATCCGATTCCACCTATTGCTGGCCACACCATAGAATCCTCAAAGGAGACAATCGCTGTTTTCGACTAAAATCTCAATTTGCAATAATCAAACTGCCCGCCGCCACCCGCCCTGTGAATATGGTGTAGGTGATAAAACCATAGTAGTATTGGTTAGCGGCGATGAAATCAGCTGAGCAATTCGAGCATAAAACCCGAAAGTTCTCTCTTTCCTTTTCAGGCAGCTCCTCCGCCGCCCTTCCCCATAGCATCTGAAAGCACAGCTGTAGATCATCCTGGGCCTGATCGCTTAGGGGCCCCTGAATATCGGCCACGAACGTCCGGCCTCTGATATCCATTAATCCCGCCTCATTCATCCAGAGGGGGGCAGAGAGGATATGAGCTCTCGGGTCCCAGCCCTCCTGGAAGGGATAGCATGCCACAAGGGTGGCATTAAGCCTGGCCTCCAGCAAAGGGTGGCCAGGAAGGAGCTTTTGAGATGACCAGAAGAGGAGGGCAACTGTTCCCCCGGGCCTTGTCACCCGCACCAACTCCTCCAGGGCGGGTAAAGGATTCATTCCCAGGAATCCCTGCGACCTGGGGCCGGGCCACAGGCAGTCGGCGCACCAGACCCAGTCGAAGATATGATCGGGGAAGGGTATGGAGCACACATCTCCCTGCAGGAAAGCCAGCTCGCCCTTCAGCCCTGCACTCTTCGCGGATTCAATTGCCCTGACCAAGCCCTCCTTGCAGATGTCAATGCCAAATACACATCCATCTGGCTTTGCCGCCCTGGCGAGCCACAGGCTGTGATCTCCATTTCCACAAGCGACATCAAGCCCCCGGCTGCCAGGGACCAGCGGGAGAAGAGATATGGCAGAACTTACCGCCGGCTCGGTCAGGCGGTGCATGGCCGAGGCTAGGCTCAGATAGTCCAGATCCGTCATCAAAGGACTGTTGCCGCCTCAAATGTTAAAGCTATTCCATACTTCATACTATTATGGATAGCATAGAGGTCTTTGAAGAAAATGCGGCAGAGTATGATGAATGGTATGATGAGAACCCAGCCGCCTACATTTCCGAGATCCAGGCCTTGAGATCGCTCATCCCATCTTCTGGAACCGGCTTGGAGGTTGGGGCGGGAACAGGCAGATTCGCCGCTCCTCTGGGCATCAAGATCGGTGTGGAGCCCGCGCAGGCGATGGCGAAGAGGGCAAGAGCAAGGGGGATCGAGGTCATCTATGCGCTGGCAGAAGCGCTTCCTTTTCGGGATGAGTCCTTCGATTTCGTCTTGATGGTGACCACCGTATGCTTTCTTGATGATCCCCTCCTTGCCTGTCAGGAGGCGAAGAGGACTCTTGTGCCCGGCGGCAGTCTCATAATAGGGATGATCGACCGGGATAGCCCGGCGGGAAGGGATTATGATAGAAAGAAAACCACCAGCAAATTCTACAAATTCGCCCGATTTCGTTCTGCCGATGAGGTCATGAGCTGGCTGAAGGATCTCGATTTCTATGATATTCTAACCCGTCAGACCATATTTAAAAATTCAAAGACGGGTGCAGTTGACGCAGAGCCGTTTACAGAGGGGCATGGCAGAGGGGCCTTCCTGGCCCTCTCCGCCCGGAAGAGGGACAGGCCTCAGAAGTGACAGAATGAGATGGCCTAATTCTTCCATTGCTATTGTGCCCATTGCTAATGCGTCCACTCGATTATCTTCACCTCAGGACCGATCTTTTTAGCGATGCACTCCTTGATCTCCTCGAAGTGAGGGCAGGGAAAGCCGATCGGATTGCCCTTGCTGATGCAGGAGGCAATGACTATCGCCTCTGCTCCCCGATCAACCATCATCTTCGCCCTGGGAACTGCTCTCTTTCCCGGACATCCGCCGCAGGAAAGAAAGCCGACGATCTCAACCGGCCCCGTATCCGCAAAGGCCATCTTCCCCTCTGATGCTACCACAAAGTCCATCGTCCCCGGACACATATCCTCAGTCTGCTGACATCTTATGACGCCCACCTTAATCATTTCATTCACCTCATTCGCGCAATTAATAGGCTCTGCATTTTGCTACCGAAACCTCCTGTGCAGCAGGCTGATTGCTGGAAGCAGAAACAGAATCATAAAAACGAGAAGGGCTGCAAAGTCCTGCCACAAAAGAGAATCCCCATGCTCAAAGAAAGAAATCCTCAGTCCCTGCACAGTGTATGTCAGAGGCAGGAGCCTTGCCAAGAGCTGCAGCCCATCGGGCAGAGCGGAGATCGGATACACCACCCCGCAGAGGAAGACCATGAGGAATCTGGGAAGATTGAGCAACGTCTGAGCCTCAAATACCTCCTTGACAGAGACGCTGAAGAGAGCCCCCATGGAGGAGAAGACCATCAGAGATGGGACTGCTATTATGGTCAGTCCCAGGATGTCAGGATGAAGATCCATATAGAGAATAGATGCCGCTGCCACGATCGCCGTGGTAAAGAGGCCGAAGAGAAAGCCGCCCAACACCTTTCCTAATAGGACTGAGGTTATGCCTATCGGTGCTAAAAGCAGCCTCTCCAGGGTGCCCAGACGCAGCTCGAAGTTGATGACCACGGCCTCAGCGGCCGTAGTGCTGAATACGATGGTCATGGCCAACAGGCCTGGCACCAGCTCGGCAAAGTCCCCTGGGCTGCGCAGATAGAAGGCTAGGGTCCAAGCTAGTGGAAAGACCATTCCCCAGCTCAGCGCTGGCGGCTTGAGGTAATAGGTTCTCATATCCTTGATGGCGATATGATAGATTCCTCGCAACTCATCCTGCCAGGCCACCGCCCTCACCCCCTCCCCTTGCCAGGGCTCTTCTCTGCCGCCATAACCTGAGGAGAAAGGCCAGCGACTTTGATGAAGGCGTCCTCCAGGCTGGGCCGGATGGTAGATGCAGCCTCAATGCCGATGCCGATGTCTCTTGAGAACTGGAATATGGTATCGAATATCTGGGCCGGATCGCCCCCGTAAATCCGGATCCTGCGGGGGTCCAAAAAGGCGGCCTTTGCCTTCCCCAGTCTGCTTTCCAACTCTTTTGCCAGGGGCAAGATATCTCCCCGGAAGGTGAACTCGACCAGCGACTCCGTCTGCACCAGGCGCTTGAGCCCGGCAGGGGTATCGATCCTCACGATCCTGCCCCGAACCAGTATGGCTATGCGATCGCATAGGAGGTCTGCCTCCTCCAGATAGTGCGTGGTGAGAAAGATGGTCAGGCCCTTATCACTCAATCCGGAGATGAGAGCACGCAAGGACCTGGCTGCGGCCGCATCCAGGCCGGTGGTAGGCTCATCCAAGAAGAGTAGACGGGGCTGGTGTATCAGGGCGGCAGCAATGGTAAGAGCCCTCTTCATTCCCCGAGAGAAGGCAGAAAACCGATCGTTTCTTCTCTCATAAAGGCCGAAGTCTCGAAGTAGCTGCTCTGCCCTCGGCTTTTGCTCCTCATGCGGCACACCGTAGAGCTGGGCCATGAAGAGGAGATTATCAAGAGCTGACAGCTCATCGTAGAGGTTTGATACATCCGGCACCACGCCCATGTATCTCTTGGCCTGGTTGATTCCAGCTGGAAGATGGTAGCCCAGAAGGCTGGCACTGCCCTCATCGGGCTGGGCGAGGCCGACCAGCATGCGAATGGTGGTGGTCTTTCCCGAGCCGTTGGGGCCCAGAAAGCCGTAGATCTCTCCCTCAGTTACCTGGAAGCTGATATGATCTACTGCCAGCAGCTCTCCATAGCGCTTAACAAGTCCATCCACCAGTATGGCCGGCTCTTCTCTCGACATTCAGGATCAACCCTTTTGCTCTTGCCAAGCTTTTAGCTCAGGACTCTTCTCTTGAACTCCTCAAAGCCGATGGAGTTTATGAACTCCCTCATCCTCATGCCCGGCTTCGCCCCCTCCTTGTAGACCTGCAGTATTCGCTCTATGAGAGGAATGATCCTTTCTCTAGGCACCATATCGCAAAGGACCCAGCCCTCATGAGGTGGCCAGCTTCCTCTCCCGCCCACGAGCATGATGTACCCCTTCTCTGCCGAGTACTTGGCCGCCTCGGGGCAAACGGCCACACACCGACCACACCGGACGCACTTGTCGTAATCGATGATTGCCTTTTCCTCGACTATCTTCGTTGCTCCCACCTTGCAGACCTCAACGCATTTGCCGCAGCCGGTGCATTTCTCCAGGTCGATCTGGGGCAGGACTCTGCCCATCAGGCCGATCTCATTGAACTGCGGCCTGGTGCAGGGGAATGCACAGCCTCCGATGGCTACCTTCAGAGGCCCCGGGGTCTTCTCGCCGGTGAAGCGGTCGCCGATCTCCCTTGCCAGGGTGATGGTCTCCGCCACCGCCTTGTAGCAGTAGTCGGTGCCAAGGCAGGAGACCACATTGCGAAAGACCATTCCAGCCGAACCGGGATTCAAGCCCACCTCTTTAAGCTCAGCCAGGGCGGGTTCCAGATTCTCCTCCTGGATTCCCAGGATCAGAACCTCCTGGCGCACAGTGAAATGGACGCGCGAGCCGTACTTGGAAGCAACCTCGCCAATCCTCTGCACCTGCTGAGCAGTGAGCAATCCACCCGTTACCTGCAGCTTTATCTCGAACTTTCCGTCCCTTCTCTGAAAGACCGCCGGCATGTTTTTGTATATTACCGGCTTTGGAATTCCTCGCCCTTGGACCATCTTGATCTCCTCCTTTGTAAAAATGCGCTCACCTCTCACAGCGGTGGACGCTTTTATAGGTTAATAAATGCGTTAATAAATATAGCTGCTGGCCAAAACCAGAACCTTCTGAGCTTGGACCCAGGAATAGAATTAAGTATATATTCGCATCAGCTACAAACATGCTATATGGGTCGCTGGTAAGCTCATAAACAGGATGATCTGATAGATGCTCCTTCAGAGGTCTAACGAGATCGATATTGTGAAGACCGACCAGGAAGGGGCGCCCTTGAGGAGATCGACAATGGAGTGCCCAGACCGGGAGAGACAGGATCTGGTGAGACCGGCGCTGAAAAGACTGGTCCCGAAAAGACCGGTACTGGAAGGGTTTATTCTGGAAAGATCGGCCCTGGAGAGAATGGCCCTGGACAGGAGCCTGGACCACCGCATTCGTTACAGAGCAGTGAGAGCTTTGGGCCAGTTGAAGGATCCTCTATCAGAGGAAGTGCTGATCAGGGCTCTCGATGATGATTATCCCATCGTAAGGCATATGGCAGTCTCCGCTCTGGCCGGGATGGGGACGGACTCAGCTGCGTCCAAGCTGGAAGAGATGCTAGGCAGCAAGAGCAATTGTCTCAAAAGCATGGCCGCTCGGGCACTGATAGAGATAGCTGGCGTTCCTGATAGCCGCCTGGAGAACCTGGAGCTGCTATTCAAGCTGCTCAGCTCGGGAGACGAACGGGTGGAGAAGGCGATCCTGCAGATAGGAGATGAAGCCATCCCCTTTTTACTATCCAGGCTCGATCTTGGCTCCACTATCGTGCGCCAGCATGCAGCCCTCGTTTTGGCATTACGCATCAGAAGAGCAATCGATCATCTTCCACCTGGATGGGATCCATTTCCCTGGCTGGCCAGCCACGATATAGCCCCGCAGTCGATATCCGACCTCTACCGCTTCGACATCATCCGCGAGGGAGCTCTCGCCTATCAGGTGGTGAACACGGGATTCGATGGCATCTCCAGTGCCCTATGCCAGGGCAGTGAGATTCATTTTGCCCGGAGAAGGAGTGCAGAAATAGATAGGGAAATAGAATATCATGGTTATAATCTTACAGAATTTTTCGATAAAGCGGGTATAATCGATATCAACCTGAATGATATTATCCGCCAATATAAAGCCGGCCAGCCGCATAGAATGGGAAGAACCCTCATCGCCCCAATAAATAGAGGATTTTTAGCCCTGAAGATGTGCGTCAATCCAGGAGACGAGAGCCGACTCCTACATGAGATCTGCATGCAAGAGTATCTGAAGAAGCTGCCCGGTCTGCAGGGATTGTCTGTGGAGAGCACACTCCCCTGTCCCCTCAAGGGAATCTATAGAATTAGAGAGATCCCCCGCCACCTGAGAGAAGGGATATACGCGGCCGAGCCCCATGCCATCGGCTATATTGCAGGCCGGGAGTACTTTGCCTATGTCAATGAGCCGCAGCACTCCATTCAGGTGATGCGCCGGAGCCTCTTGGTCTGTGCGCGGGATCTGGCTCGATTGACCGGCATGGGCTTGATTCATGCCTCATTGATGCCGCTCTATCATAGGAGAGGAGATGGCTCAGAGGAGGACGACGGTTATTGCTGGCAGAGAAAGGTCGCCGGCAGGCTGGAGAAGTGGCTTGAATCGTGCCTTTATCCAAACCTTCGCCTCTCTGGATTAGCCGATTATGAGCATCTAGAGGTTCATCAGGATATCCAGCCCCAGAGGCTGCAATCGCACATAGGAAGGCACCTCTTCTCCTTGAGCCTGCTACTGGCCAGCTACCTCAAAAACAGCGGCCAGCTGGAGGAGAATACATTGAAAAGCATCCTTGAAGAGTGCTTTATCCAGTATTATAGCACACTGGCAAGAGATCCGCCCGGTCTGGATGAAGCTGTTGATTGGGATCTTCTGGCCGGTCAGATGGTCGAGGAGATGGGATCGAACAAATACAGCGACGGAGATTCAGACAGCCAGCACCTCGGCAGGCCGAGAGGGCCATTCCCCATACCGGCACTGATTAGAGCCATTCATATCATATCCGCCTTTCTGGTGATCCAAATGCAGGCGGGCTCTCATTCCCTGATTTGCCACAGGGGCATTGATCGCAGTCCTCCACCCTCCCGGTCTCGCAGTACTTCTGGAAGCACTCCATCCACCCTGGCCGATCGGGGAAGTGGCCCGCAAACTCCACAAACCTCTCCAGCCGCTCCATGGTCTCCCGGCCCACATGGTGCTCAATCTGGCAGGCATCCCGCTCTGCTACCGCTCGGTCAACGCCGATGATCGCCAGGAAATCGGCAATGGCCTCATGCTTACCATTCAGCTCCAAAGCCAGCCTCCGGCCCGATTCGGTCAGTGTAGCTCCAGCATAGCTCTCATACTGCAGGAATCCTTCCTTTTGCAGCTTCTGGAGCATCTCCGTGGCCGAGGAGGGCTTCACATTCATCTCCGATGCGATCCTGCCGGTCGTCGCCCTCCCTTCCTCCCTTTCCAGGGCAAAGATGACCTCGATGTACTCCTCTACAGTCTTCTTTCTCATTGCACCCCCAACCCCGAGAGAGTCCAGCGCATCGCTCCCCCGGCCAATAGAGCGGTGGCCAGCATAATGGCAGTGGATTTTGCCGTATCCCTCATCCCCAGCTCCCGGATCAGCACAGCAAAGGTGGCCACGCAGGGGAAATAAAGGGAGAGCACTAACGTTGCCACCACCATCTGCTGGGCGCTCAATCCCAGGGGCAAGAGCATTCCCACCGCCAGGTCCTTCCTGAAAAAACCAACCAGAAGAGCAGCTACAGCCTCGCCGGGAATATTCAGCCACCCCTCCATGAAAGGAGCGAATATGGCCCCGATCCACTCTATGAAGCCCACTGTGTAGAGCACATTGACCAGCAGCACCCCCAGAAAGAGGAATGGTATGGCCTCAGAGAGAAACCAGCGAATGCGCATCCAGGTCTTCTTCAGGATCATACCCAGTTCAGGCCTTCGGTAGGGCGGTATCTCCAGAAAGATCTCCGGGCTCTCTCCTTTCACCATCCGGTTCAATATCAGCCCTGCTGCGATATAAACAAGTGCCAGGGTTGCAAAGACCAGGAATACGTATCTCTGGCCATAGGAGCCCAACACTCCGAAGATCATGGCCGATTTGGCAGTGCAGGGCACAGCCAGGCCCAGGAGGGTGGCAGAGATGAAACGCTGCTTTCTGGTCTCCAGGGTCCTGATGGCCAGTGCTCCCGGCACATTGCAGCCCAGCCCAAGGAAGAGGGGTATGATGGCATGGCCGTGCATGCCCAATCGATGGAAGAGGTTATCGGATAAGGTCGCCAGCCTGGGCAAATACCCCGAATCCTCCAGGATGGATAAGACCAGATAGAACCCCACGATATAGGGGAGGACCATGGCCAAAGGAACATAGATGCCCGTGGTCAGAATCCCCATGGACTGGACATAATCGATCTCGCCATCCAACAGCTTGCCGATGATAAAATCATGCAGCATCCCCGGGCCAAGCCCAGAGCTGATGGACATGGCTAGGGGGCGGTAGAGCTCAAAGAGCGGCTCGAAGAGGTGGGAGATCAAGCCCTCGCCGATGAACCTCACCGTGCCGAAGGTGGCGATCAATATCAACAGAGCGATGGGCATTCCCGTCGCCGGCTTGATGGTGGCCTCGCTGATCTTGCTTCCGATTCCAGGATGGCGGTGGGTGACCTTCTGCACCTCTCTGGTTATGCGGCCAATCTGGGTCCACATCTCCTCCTCGCTCAGTGCTTCATCATCCGCAGGGTACCTGGCCTGGTCCAGCCGTCGTACCAGCTCCGCGATCCCCTCTCCAGTGAGGGCAGTGGTGGCAACAACCGGCACCTGCAAGCGGGCCTCCAGCCCATCCAGATCGATCTGTACTCCCGATCTCTTCGCCTCATCCCACATGTTCAGGACGACGATCATCGGCTTCTTGCTCTCCAGCAGCTCCAGGGTGAGGAAGAGGTTTCTCTCCAGGTTGGTGGAATCAACCACATTGACGATCAGATCCGCCCAGCGCAATACCTCTACAGCCACTTCCTCCACCGGACTGGTGGGCTGCAGAGAATAGGTTCCAGGGGCATCTATCAGCTCCACCGGCTCCCCTTGAATGCGAGCCTTGCCACGGGAGAAGTCCACTGTGGTGCCCGGATAGTTGGATGTGATCATCTCTGCCCCGGTCAGACGGGAGAAGACCACGCTCTTTCCGATGTTCGGATTGCCCATCAGAACTATTCGCTTCAATCCTCCACCCTCACCATCACTCTCTGGGCGATGCTCCTGCCCAACGTTATCTGTCTGCCATCTATATCCAGAACCAGAGGTCCGGCAAAGGGATGGATCGCCACCACCCTCAGCCTTTTGCCCTCCCTGATCCCCATGGTCCGAAGCTTTCTCTGAAAAGAGCCGCCCTGGCCCAGCAGTGCCGTAACCTGGGCCACTGCCCCCGCTCTCAGGCTAGTAATTGGCATTTGCATTGTGTATCCCTGTTCTCCCTGACTTTAGGCAAGCCTAAAATAAGTGCATGGCAGATAAACATTTCGGCTTACCTAAAATATGTGGAGTCCCGAAATTAATTTGCAGCCCATCTAAGCCAGGGCACATAGTCCAGAATATGAAGTTGAAAAAGAAGAAGGTCCGTTACATTCTTCGTCAACTCAGGAGTATTGTCTGGAAGGGTAAGGCACTTCAATGGATTCCAGTGGTCGAGGAGATAGGATGGGACAATACTGCTACGGAGATGCCAGCTTTCGGCATCTCTGCATGTCGAGATAAGAGCCCATTCACATTGCCCCGTGCCCGCCACTTAGCTTCTCTTATGGCCGATACTGAAGATGCGAGGGTATCATCTATCGTAGACCTTGTTTCGAGGCCCAATTCTTAAAATAAGTACACCATCTCCGGTTTTTGAGTAAATGACACGATAATCATCAATGCACAGCTTTAAGAGGCCCTTGAACTGTCCTGTAAGGGGGATTCCCGCAGCAGGGTCAGACGCTAGCGTCCCTTCCGTATCCTTGAGAATTCGCTTAGCTATATTTTTATCCAGATGCCTCAGGTCTCGCGAGACCGAAGATTTATATTCAATCTTGCAGGCCAAGAAGCTCCCTCATCTCTCCAGCAGAGACGATCCTGTCGTCCTTGTCATTCATTCGTTCCAGAGCGATGAAGTAATCTGCATACTCTTCCAGATAAGCCTCGATCGCCTTTCGGATGATGTAAGTCTTGGGACGATCGAGCGCACTGGCAAGGTCTTCAAGGCCGCGGGCGATGTCATCGGGAAGCCGAACTGAGGCGGATGTGGAGATTTGAATCACCAGGATAATATTCGTATTACAAGTATATCAATGTATTACATGAGATTGATAGAGGTGGGAGAGTTTTAATATATTGGCGCTCTTCGCCGTATTTATATCTCTTGAAGATCCAAGGTCCAGCAGTTTGACTCAGAGTGGGCAGATGTCGAAGTCCTTCTCAAAGGCGAAAAAGCATGAGTGTTAAGAAGACCACCGAAAGTGAAGAATAAAATACGGCCCTTCTAGCTTCTATTGCAGAAGGCAGTTCTTTGCGCTTTTTTCATCAGGCTCTGATCTGAATGTCGGTGTGCAACCAGAAATCCAGTGAAAGGTTTTGCGGATCATACTTCCCAGGCTGCAACCACCTTTTCCACATTTACGTAATCCCTTCTATCATTATTCTCCAAGACAATGACTCCATCAGCGCTGCCCACCAGTTTGCCACGCATCCTCTCCTTCTCATCTCCCCCGAAGTAGACTTCAATGCTCTTGCCAAATAGATGTTCAGACATAAACTTGTCCAGCATACAAAACTCCTCACGCTCTAAATAGCTCAGCTTCATTGAAATAGTTTGTGGTCTTTTTTGCGAAAAATCACTAATTAAAGAAAATTTAATGAAACTATAATTTACTTGATTAAGCAAATTTGACTGCAATCAATTATTCTTTACAGTGAACTCGACCAAATACTATTTAAGCCGATATCGAATTCAATTATGCTTGAAAAAAGAAAAAATAATTTAATCAGATGAGATCAATCAGAAATATATGAATGGGGTTACCGAATGAGAGCAATCGCTTTATTGATCATAATCGCTGTTATGCTTGTACCTGCATTGGCAGCGGATGAGATGATCGCCATCACCGACGAAGAGGGCAGAAATGTGACTGTGCCCTTCAATCCAAGCAGCATCATATGCCTATCCCCAGGAGCGGCAGAGGTGATCTATGCTCTGGGAGAATCAGATCGGATAATTGCCGTTACCGACGACTGCGATATGCCCCCTGCACTGCTGGAAAAAGAGAGCATCGGGAAGTCCAGTCGAAATGCAGACCTGGAGAGGATAATCGAGCTGAACCCCGATCTGGTGATTGCCAAGACAGGAGGCCTCTTCCCTGAGGAGGACGAGCAAAAGCTGACAGACTATGGAATTCCTGTGCTCAGATACCGCCTTTTGCACATCAACGCCTTGATTCCGATGATCGAGGACCTGGGCAGGATCCTAGGAGAAGAGGAAGATGCCCGAGATATGGCCAATGACATCTCCGGATACTATGATTCCGTCCTGGATCGAACGGGGACGATGCCCGATGAAGATCGGCCTTCGGTCTATTTCATGTCCATGGGCCACTTTGATTGGACGGGCAACCGGGATTCGACGGGACATGTCAGGATAGCAGAGGCAGGGGGCAAAAATATAGCAGCTGACCTGCAAACTAAAGTGCCTCATGTCGATATGGAATGGGTTATCGAGGAAGATCCAGAGGTGATAGTCTACTCCATGACCTCTGAGCAGTACGATGGCACAACTCCTACCATCGAAGAGATGGAGGCCAAGCGAATGGAGATCATCTCCCTGCCTGGGTTTGAGAGCATCGATGCAGTCAAGACGGGACGGGTCTATATCACCGACATTAAGATGGCCAGCGGCCTGTCCGAGATGGCTGCTATGCTCTATTATGCCAAGTGGCTGCATCCCGATCTATTCCAGGATATCGATCCGAGAGCTGTTCATGGAGAGCTGCTGCAGAAGTACTTAAACATGGATATCGAGGACATATACCAGGTCTATCCCGATGCGCCAGTAAAATAGGAAGGGTGATCTATTCCAAAACACCCCCCTCTAATTTTTAAAACAGATACAGAAATAATGGCGCTCCCATGAAGGCGGTCATCGTATCCACCGGAAAATTGGCTGGAGCCATGATGGTCCTGGCCACCCGGTCCTCTCCCAATAGCAGCAGGGCTCCGAAAAGCCCTGGCGCCGGCAAAGCTGATCACGCTGGCGGCGATAAGAGCGGCCAGCATCATTCCTGATATCCTCACCGGCATAGCATGGATTTTAAATGCTGATCCTCCTCAAGACCACCATCCCTCCCGCCAGAAACGCTGCAAAGAAGACCAGAAGTATTAACAAAGAGGTCCAGGGCAGGGGCTGGTCTAGGGCTGCGGCTCGCAGAAACAGGCTGGAATGGGTTAGCGGCAGAGCATAGAGAGCATACTTCAGCCCGGATGGGACCTGGGATAGAGAGAAGAAGGTTCCGCCCAGAAAGGTCATGGGCATCAAGATCAAGCTTGCGAAGGTAGCCATGTCCTCATGAGACCTCGCCAGCAGAGCCGCCAGAACTCCCAGAAAGGCGAATGTAAGGCAGGTCAGAAGAAGACCAACCAGAAAAGGCGAACCGATATGAATGGTAGGTGCGATGAGAAAGGCTACAGCGATAAATACGAAGGAACTCATCAAGCCCCTCACCACCCCGATCATCGCCTTTCCCATGAGCATGGAGGGCAGTCCGATTGGGGCCATGAGACATTCATCAAAGCTCTTGTAGTAGAGACGATCGACGTTGAGCCTCGTGCTTGCGCCGTTGAAGCTGGTGGTCATGGCGGTGAGAGCGATGATTCCCGGTATCACGAACTCGAGATAGCTTGTTCCATTGAGATTTATGCTTCGCCCCAGTCCCCAGCCAAATGCCACCAGATAAAGCAGTGGGCTCATCAAAGTGGTGATGAGGTATCTGGACCAGTGGCGCTTCAGGGTCACAAGGTCCGCCCAAAGTATGTTATAAGCATCCATATTAACTCTCCATGACCTTCTGACCGGTCAGTTCAACAAAGACATCCTCCAGGTTCGACTCTCGCATGGCCAGCTTATTGGTTCCTGGCAGTCCCTGAACGAACTGGGCAGCGAGCGACCTATCGGGAAAATATCTATACTGCGTGCCGTTTCCATTAGTCTGCATCTCGACTGCTACCATTCCCAGCTTCTGGCGGAGACCCAAAGGAGACCCAATGGCAATCATCTTTCCTTTATGAAGGATGCCCACTCTTTCGCATAAGGCCTCAGCCTCCTCGATATAGTGGGTGGTTAAGAAGACCGTTGTACCATCTGAGTTCATTTTCCGAATGAGATCCCAGACCTTTCGACGGGTTTGAGCATCCAATCCCACCGTCGGCTCATCCAGAACTAGCAGCTTCGGCCTGTGGATAAGAGCCCTGGCGATCATGGCTCTCCTCTTCATGCCGCCTGAGACATCATCTATGAGATAGTCTGCGTGCTCGGACAGCTCCACATAATCGAGCAGTTCAGATATCCTTTTCGTTCTCTGTGCTTTGGGCAGATGATGAAGCCTTGCATGAAGCTCCAAGTTCTCAGCGATTGTCAGGTCTTTGTTCAGGCTCAGGTGCTGCTGAACTATGCCGAACTCCAGCTTTACCTTGGATAGGTCCCTGACCACATCAGAGCCGTTGATGAGCGCTCTCCCGGAGGTGGGCTTTGTAAGCGTGGTGAGAATTCGGATTGTAGTAGTCTTTCCGGCACCATTCGGCCCCAGAAATCCGAAGAGCTCTCCGGGATCAACCTGAAGGCTTTGGATATCAACTACCCTTTTTCCGGAGTACTCTTTAATTAGATTCGATATTTCTATCATCCCAATCACAACGCCCAAAAGATCAAGTGTTGGCCTCGAGGAGCAGCTTCTGCTCATCATCCACAATGCTGTAGAGCGCCTCGGAGCTCAAGCCCGATATCGGATAATATTTTCCGCCGGTCATCTCTGCGATCTCCCGGCAGTAGCCGAGCCTCATCTCCATGAATGACGAATCCACCACCTCGGTATCTATGACAATGGTGTGGACTCCGAGCTGCTTTGTCCTTTCCGAGATTTCCATCAGCTCGTCTTTGATCTTTCCGCCCATTCCCACATTGGCCCTGCCATCGGATACGAGGACCATCATGAGCTTTGTCTCTGCATCTTTCCTCATCTCGCCCTGCAACAGCTGCAATCCGCGGGACAGACCTGCAGAAAGCGGCGTCTTGCCGCCAGTGGGTAGCTCCTTTAGCCTGCTTAAGGCCAGATCCACGCTGGAAGAGGGAGGAAGTATCAGCTCTGCCTCCGTTCCCCTAAAGGCCACCATCCCAATCTTGTCCCTTTTCTGGTAGGATTCCATGAGCAAGGAGAGGACTGCTCCCTTGGCGCTTTCCATCCTCTGCATGGCACCCATTGAGCCACTGCCATCTACCACAAAGAGCAGCATGGCCGACGTCTTTCGCGCCCGCTCCTTCTCTCGAATGTCCTCGCTCTTCACTTTAATGGCATTGGGTCCTGATCTGGCCTTTTGATATGGAGCTGCAGCACGAATGGTGGCATCGATGGCGATATCTTTTCCCTCTTTAGGCATCCTCTGTCTCAGGTACCTTCCGGAGTTTTGCAGTGCAAGGGTGTTTATCCTCCTGCCACTGGTTTTTCTGCGAAAAATCTTGTCCCTCTTTCGAGGCATATTGATCTGCCGCACATCTATTGGCGCTCCGATCTCGAAGATCTGCTCTTGCGGTGATGCAGCCTGAGCCTGATCAGAGTCCTCCTGTTGATCGGAACTCTCGGGCTGTTGCTCCTGTTTTTTCTGCTGGGGAGGCTGCTTTGGTTGCTGCTCTTGCGGCTGTTGCTCTTGTTGCTGTTGCTTTTGTTGCTGCTGGTCTTGCTGCTGCTTTTCCATGGACTTTTCCAGCTTATCTTTGTTAAGGGTCGGCGGCTCAAAGGGCCTGCTCCTCATCCTGTGAGCCAGCGCCAGCTCCATGGCCTTCTTCACATCCTCCTGGTTCGCCTCCGTCCTTCCTTCAAAAGCAGCTATGGTCTTGGCCGTTCTGGAGATCACTATCTCTGCCCTGTGGGTCTTGACCCCCAGGTCGATGCAGGTAGAGGCTATGATTCTCAGAAGATCATCGCTCATAGTCACCCTGCCAAGGATCTCCCTGGCAGCAGAGATCTTCCCCTTAAGACCATCCTGAAGAGCCTGCTGCTCTTTTGAGAAGCCCTCAGGGTCGGCATCAAACCGTTCCGCCGTCTTGGCAATCAGCATTCTCTGATCTACATCCTCGATGCCGACAACATTTACCTGCAGCCCGAATCTGTCCAGCAGCTGCGGTCTCAGCTCTCCCTCCTCGGGATTCATGGTGCCCACAAGGATAAACTTAGACGGATGGGCAACGGACACGCCCTCGCGTTCCACGATGTTCACCCCCATGGCAGCGGAGTCCAGCAGCACGTCTGCCACGTGATCATCCAGGAGATTCACCTCGTCGATGTACAGTATACCCCTGTTGGCAGCAGCCAGAATTCCCGGCTCCAGGGCCCGGATTCCCTCTTTGATTGCCCTTTCTACATTCAACGATCCCACAACCCGATCCTCTGTTGCACCCAGGGGAAGGTCGATCACCGGGGTCTTGCGTGAAGCTTCTTTAATCTGGCCTCTCTGACTCCTGTCAAAGCAAAGGTCGCACATCTCCTCCACATTTCTGGGATTGCAGTTGAAAGGGCAGTCCTCTACCACAACAATATCCTCAAGGAGGTCAGCTAGGGCTCGCACAGCGGTTGATTTAGCGGTTCCTTTATCACCTCTTATCAGCACGCCGCCTATGCGCGGATTGATCGCATTCAGGATTAATGCAAACTTCATGTCCTCCTGGCCCACAATGGATGTAAAAGGAATGGTCCTTCTTTTGATATGATGCATTTCTTCACCTTATGCTACGCCTTCGTTAAGTGATCGCAAAGGAACGATGTACGGCCTGTCGAGGTTATTCATCACCACGGCCTCGACTCCGTACACATCCCGGATATTCTTGGCATTTAAAAGATCAATAGGTTCTCCTGCTGCGTAGATCTTTCCGCCTTTCAGGATCGCCAGCTTGTCCACGAACATGGAGGCCAGATTCAGATCATGAAGTGCCATGACCGCAGAGATCTTCTTCTCTTTGACCAGGGACGATATCGTCTCCATGACCTCGAGCTGGTGTTTCATGTCCAGACTTGAGGTGGGCTCATCCAGTAGCAGCACCTCCGGCTCCTGGGCCAGAGCCCTGGCAATCAGAACCTTCTGCTTCTGACCCCCGGATAGCTGGGAGAAGTCCCTCATGGCCAAATATTCCAAATGCAAAAGCCCCAGGATATCTGCTACCTTATCGAGATCGGAGTCTGATACGCGCCAGCTTATATGCGGCCTCCTGCCCATGAGAACTGTATCAAAAACGGTAGTGGCCAGAGGAGTCGAGCTGGACTGAGGAACATACCCCAGGCGTTTGGCAAGCTCAGTTCTGCTTACAGTATCGATATCTCTGCCATCGATTAATATGCTTCCTTTGGGCTTGAGTATTTTATCCATGCATTTGATCAGAGTGGTCTTGCCCGAGCCGTTTGGGCCGACCAGCCCCAGCACTTCCGAATCCTCGACCACCAGATTGAGGTTGTCCAGGATCATGGAGCCATTGTAGCCGAATGTCAGGCTCTTTATAGTGATATTTACCAAAACACCTTCCTCCTTTTCATGAAGAGATAAACGAAGAACGGGACACCCAAAAACGATGTCATTATGCCCACAGGAAGTATTACCGGCGCGAGGATCGTCCTGGCAAGGGTGTCAGCACCGAGGAGAAGCAGAGCGCCCACCAGGGCCGAGCCCGGCAGAAGAAACCGGTGATCTCCCCCTATGATCATCCTGGTGATATGAGGAGCCACCAATCCCACAAAGCCGATGGTTCCAGTAAAGCAGATTATGCTGGCAGTTATGAGCGAGACCAGCACCATGCTGATAACGCGTGTCCTCTCGACGTTCACTCCCAGGCTCTTGGCAGTCTCGTCACCTGCCCCCATGGCATTGATGTCCCATGACTTGATGATCAGATAAGGTAGACAGACTGCCAGAATTGCTGAAATTATTCCGGCCTTTTCCCAGGAGGATTTGCCCAGGGAGCCCATCATCCAAAAAACGACCTCCTGCACCTGTTCTGCATGTCCAACATACTGCAGAAACGATGTCATGGCACTGAACAGGTACATGATGGCGATTCCTGCCAGGATCAGAGTTTCTGGAGTTATGCCTTTGTACTTGGCAAGGCCGTAGACGGTGAAGGATGCGATCAATGTGAAGATGAACGCATTGCCGATTACCAGGTACTCTCCTCCCACAAATCCGGCACCGAGCACTATGGCCAGGGCTGCACCGAAGCCGGCTGCTGAAGATACGCCCAGGGTGAATTCGCTGGCCAGTGGATTCTTCAAGATGCCCTGCATGGCTGCGCCTGCGATCGCCAATCCCATGCCTGACAGTATGCCCATGAGGATCCGATCGAGGCGGAGGCCCCAGACGATGGTGTTTGCATATGACGTTGATTCAAAGTAGTCGGGAAGAAACCTGGCCATGATGGCAACATAGACCTCCTTAATGCTGAGACTTGCAGAACCGAGGGTGACGGCCATGCTCGCCAGCAATGCGGTCCCCAGCAGCAGTATCAGGAAGAAGAGCGCCCTCTTGCCCATATAGCTCTGGTATTCGCCCATCACCTCAGTCTTTGATAGAGACATAGGCCTCCAGAACGATGCCCAAGCAGATCAAAACCCAGAATTTGTTATCTATCATGCCATTCTTCCATAGTAAACAAAATTGGATTTAATACAAATTAGATTGTATTTAAGCGTTTCGGGAAATTTCGAAAACCTAACCGACTCGAAACCACAACTGCTTCTGTACATGATAATCAGGTTGATAGTAATCGTTGACAGCAGGGTTTACGCCGAATTATTAATGATTTGGGCGCATCGCTGCTGGTTACGCTGAACGGGATGCGGCTGCTGAAGAACGGCCACTGGCGGCAGATCCAAATATCTGTGCATGCATAAACTCCTTCGATGTCCTGATCGCCGGAATCGCCGAGGCGAACGAGGCTGAGGCACAGATCGCAATAAAGAGCAGAGGGTAAAATGGCGGAATACGGTGAATGGAACCGAAAGGGCGCGAGCCTCAGCGATGTGACGGCAAAGAAGGAGTATGGCGTGGACCGGGAGTTCATAATCAAGGGAATCAACGCAGGAAAGCTTGAGTTCCGCGAGGGAAGCATCTATGGAAATCCTTACATCAAGGTCTTGAGACGCCAGCTCGAGGAGTACATCGCCGAAGAGCTAGGGAAAGAGTACCTGAACAAGGCCAAGAACAGGACCGAACTCCGAAAGATCAAGAAGGAGATCGCTGAGGTCGAGTGTAGGTTGGCCTCGCTTAAGCTGGAAAAGACCGCGCTTGAGAGATTGCTGGAAAAATAAGGAGAGATGAAGAGGGCCCTTCGCCAGTGGTGCCTCGATAAGGAGATTGTGCGCCCGGGCCTACCGGGCCGCCTACGAGCGTGAGTGCACGGTCATCGCGGAGAGAGTGCCCAGGATGGCCTCTGGAATCAGAGAGCCGGCAGGCCTGTGGCGGATTCATAACTTTCTGACCGAGAAGCGAAATGAGACTGACGAGAAGTATGACTGCAGCTACTCACTACTGCTCTGGGTCTTTAGCAGGCTGATGGTGGAGGGAGGGATCAGCGAGGATGATCTGAGGTGCCTCATGAAGGCCCTCTTGACGGCGCATTCCACCCTCAAGTTCGATTCAGGAACACAATGTGCCAGGCAAGGCCCGCCGCAAAGCCAGCGATCCCGGCAGGTCCGGCATTCCTGAGGGTCCTGCACAGATCTTCGTGCCCGAACCATTCGCCCTATCAGCCTCTTTGCGAAATCCGGCTCCTCAATATTACCCAGCCGAAGCTCCGGACGGAGCATGGAAGGACAGGCAAAGGCCTCGCCGCCGGGCATTACAACAACAGACCGACAGGCATCAAAGTAGCAATGATGAAGCCTCTCTCTTCCTTCTTCTACAGTATTGCGCATTCTCTCCAGTTCCCTGAATCGCACCAGGCTTCCGCCCATTTGGGCCAGGCCTTCTGCACGCTCTATGGCTGCCTCAATGCCTCTGGAAGCGACGACTGCATCTGGCTGCATTGAGTTATCGCCCCGGCCCGCTTGCCTTAGGAAGTCGATTGCGATTCCCTCAATGTTGCCAAGGTAGCTGCACAGCTCCACGAGCCCCGCAAGCGCCCCAGCATTGGCCCTGGTGAGAACACAGGTCGCGCCGACCCGAATTCCTGCCTCTCTAAGGGCCATAATTCCATTCAGTGCAGATTTGGCGGAGCCGCCACGTCCGCTGGAAAAGGGTCGGATACGATCGTTCACTGATGGAGGGCCATCCAGGCTCACGCCTATTCCGATTTTAAGATCATTCAGCCTTCCGGCAACATCGGAAGTGATGAGGGTGGCGTTGGTCTGAACCTGGCAGGGAACGTGCAGGCCCAGCTCGCTGAGATAATCTACCGCCCACTCTATGAGGTTGAGATTAAGTAGGGGCTCGCCGCCTGTGAACTGGATCTTAAAGCCATCGAAGCATTCCGCCATCACGTCGATGGCCCGCCTGGCAGTGATCCAGTTCATCGAGGCGCTCGACTCGCCGCCGCGGGCATAGCAGTAGCGGCAGCGGAGGTTGCAGTCACTTGTTACGGATAAAGCCAGAAGGCCGGGGCTTTCCTCGGGCATTTTACCAGTTTTAATTCTTAGCTTCCCGAACTTGCATCGGTTTGTGGTTGATCGTCCTCGATCCACCCCTCGATATCCAGATAGACGTCCCGAAGCTCCTCCTTCATCTCCTCAGTTGCCTGCCACATCCCCCTCTCCACTGCCTCGAGCAGCCTCTCGGCGATGTTCTGCAGAGCATGGGGGTTCACTTTTTTCAGCCACTCCTGCATATCCCTGTCCAGAGCGTACTTGTTCGCCAGCTCCTCGTACATCCAGTCCTCCAGAACCTCGGCAGTGGCATCCCAGCCGAAGGCGATGTCCACCATCCTGGATATGTCGCCAGCGCCCTTGTAACCGTGACGCTTCATGCTCTCGATCCATTTGGGATTGAGGATGCGGGCCCGGAAGATATGCTTGGTCTCCTCAACAGTGCTCCTGGTCTTCACCCTGTCAGGATCTGAGCTGTCGCCGCAGTACGAACGGGGAAGCTCGCCTTTCAATGCCTTGACCGCTGCGATCATCCCGCCATGATAGGAGTAGAAATCATCGCCGTCCAGCATGTCGTACTCCCGGGTGTCCTCGTTCTTGACAGTCAGGTCGAGACGGCTGAGGCGCCTTCGGAACTCATCGGGAACGGTCGCTCCGAAGTTTTTGCGACCGTAAGCATAACCGCCCCATTTTACGTAGATCTCGGCCAGGTCTTTCTCATCCTTCCAGTTCTTGGAGTCGATGGCATCTGAGACGCCTGCACCGTAGGCTCCGGGGCGGCAGCCGAATATGCGGTAGCAGGCCAGTGTCTTGGCCTGTTCTCCATCGATTCCAGCGGCCGTCTTCTCAGAAATGTCTGCAGATACATGCTTTGCCAGGAAGTTCTGCTCCGGCGGCTCCTTCTGCTCTGCCACCAGCTCTACTGCTCTATCAACAAGATGCACGATATTTGGAAATGCATCCCTGAAAAAACCGCTGATGCGCAGCATAACGTCTATCCGAGGACGCTGCAGCTCCTCTATGGGAATGAGCTCTATCCCTGTTACTCTGCCGCTCCTCTCCTCCCAGACCGGCCGAACCCCCATGAGGCAGAGGACCTCGGCAATGTCGTCTCCCTTGGTTCGCATGGTGGGACTGCCCCAGATGACCATTCCCAGGGATTCCGGATAGCAGCCCTCGTCCTCCAGATAGCGCTCAAGCAGGGCGTCTGCCTGGGCGACGCCCACCTTCCAGGCCGCCTGAGATGGTATGGCCTGGGGATCGACGGAGTAGAAATTTCTTCCCGTGGGCAGAATGTCTGCCATTCCCCGGGTGGGAGCCCCGGAAGGTCCGGGCGAGACGAATCCTCCATCTGAGGCGCAAAGGATGGCTGAAAGCTCGTCCACTGTCGCATCTATGTTGGGCGCGAGCGTCGTGGCTATGTAATCCAGCACCTTTTCAATCTTGGGATTTCTCTTTCCCAGGATCTCTTCCACCAGTTCTGGAATCGTCCCAACGGCAAACCCCTGCTCATGGAGACCGGACACCAGCCGCAGGGCGAGAGAGTTCAGATCATCAATCACCTGCCCGCAGGTCTTCGACCCGGAAACGATCTTCCCCCTATTGTCCAGAAGATAATCATAATCATAGCCCATGGCCTCTGCCAGAGACTGCCGGAGAGAGGGTACCTGACCGTTGGCAAGCCTGGTGAGCGCAACCAGGAACTCGTCCAGGCGCGAGCCCTCGGGCGGCTCGCCAAGGATATGGAGGCCGTCCCTGATCTGAGTGTCCGCCATCTCGTGCAGATACTCATGCAGCTTTTCCAGGAATTTATCGAAATCCGAGAACGCTTCTTCCTCTTCAACCTCCAGGTCATGGTCCAGCTTTGCCTCGCAGACCTTCTCCCAGATCATCTTCTTCTGTGTGGGCAGTTTGGATTGGTCCTCGGAGGCGGCCTGGTAGTAATCGGCGAGCATCACCTCCAGCTCCGCCATCTCATCATAAGCATCGGCATTGTGCATGACAGGAACCAGATGGTCGATGATGCAGCAGTAGCTCCTCCTCTTGGCTTGAGTCCCCTCGCCAGGATTGTTGATGATGTAGGGATAGATGTTGGGCAGATCGGATATGGCGATGTCCGGGAAACATGAATCCGAAAGCCCAACCGACTTTCCCGGAAGCCATTCCAAGGACCCATGCTTTCCGATGTGCATCACGAGATCAGCCCGGAAGACATCTCTAATCCAGCGATAGTAGGCATAATAGTGGTGAGGAATGGGATGATCGGGGCTGTGGTAGATGGCGGCCGGGTCCTCCAGAAAGCCGCGCGAGGGCTGAAGGCCGATGAAGATATTGCCGTTGATGACTCCTGGAATTATCAGGTTTTTCTTATGAACAAAAAGCTTTCCCGGCGCCTCTCCCCAGGCGGAGGTCATCTTCTCCTGTACGGCCACGGGAAGCTGCTCGAACCAGTCTTTGTAATCACCCTCAGTAACGGAGTCTATTGCCCTCTTAGCCAGCTCTTCCGGGCTTCTCCAGCGCCGGTCGAGGGTAAGCCTGCTCTTCACATCCTCGATCAGGGCCTGGCCATTCTCGGGCATTCTCTCGATCGTATATCCCGCATCATCCATGGCCTTCATGATGTTCAAGACCGATACGGGCGAGTCCAGGCCGAATGCGGTGCCTATGCGGTCGTCTCGGGGAGGGTAGTTGTGGAAGATGATTGCCACCTTCTTTTGGGAATTGGGAATATGCCGGAGCTTTGCCCAGTTAAGGCTCAGGCGTACGATCTTGTTCGTGCGCTCGGGAAGCGGCTCGAACCGGATGACCCTCGCCCCGGTCAGTGGATCTATGTCCGTTCTCTCCCTGGCCGCTACAGGGACGGTGATCAGCATTCCGTCGAACTCCGGCATGGCGATTCCCATGGAGATGTCCATGGGGCTGCAGCCCTGAAGCGACTCATTCCAGTCAGCAAGAGTGTTGTAGGTCACAATGGCCTTAAGCACAGGCACATTCAGCCTTTTTATGAACCACTCCTCAGATCTGGCGACCTCCTGCCCCTCGCCGGTGTCCGATCCTTCCCAGGGTTTGATGGAGAGCGAGAACATGAGGGTGCTGATCAAGACGTCTATTATAGGCCGGCCGTCCTTCATGAAGAGGTTTTCCACCACCCACTCTGCTCCCTTCGTCCCCCGCTCGACGTCCTTTGCGGCATGAAGGAAGACGGGAATGACATTTGCGCCTTGCCTCTCGATCTCCTCAATCAGCCTGTCGATGAAGAGTGTGTTTCCCGCCTGCCAGAGGCTCTGGTAAAACCACAGGCCCACAGTCGGCCTGCCGGCAACGCATTTGCTCTGCAGATACTCCTTCAGCGTTGGTACGTGGTCGAAATCCGGATGATAGATGCCTTCCCAGATGGGCCTTGCGGGCTCGGAGAATTCATAATTCGATCCTATGAAATAGTTGGCCAGGTAGAGGATGAGGCTATAGAAGTTCTTCCGTCCACCATAATCAAGATACTGAGATACTTTCCTGTAGATGGCATCGTCTACTGTTGACAGCTTCATTAGCTCAATCTCAGGCTCATTTGAAGCAGACTGCGCATAGATGGAGACACTGCTATCTTGCAAGCTCTGGACCAATTCGTCAAAGGAGGAAAGGCTCTTCTTCCCCCCGTGCAGATTGAAGATGGCTATATGGCAGCTTCTGGCAAAATGCTCGAACTCTTCCCATTGATCGACGTCTTTTAAGTCTTCCCCGGATCTGACGGCCACCTCCGCTACCTCTCCATGCTGGCGGATCAGCTCTTTTAAGGCAGATATGAGAGGGAAGACGTCGCTTGCTTCCTGTGTGGTGACATAGGCAATCTTGACCTTCTTCGTAATAATCCATCCCGTAATCTCATTAGCATAACGAAACATTTTTTTAGTTAGAGCTAGTTGAATTGATTAAATAAAGCTTTCGAGAGACATCAAATAATTCAGCGAGAATGAATCAAATGACTCCAAATTGCAGTGAAGCCGCTAATAAAATGCCCTGTGAAGAGCTGAAAGTTGCCCTCGTTCATGCATCAATTTCCTGGAAGGAGAAAGATAAAAATATTGCCAGACTATTGGCTTTGAACAGAGAGGCGGCTCAAAATGGCGCCCGTCTCATCGTGAATACCGAGCTTGCCACTACCGGCTATGCCTTTCTAAGCAGAAAGGAGATTGCTCCTCTCACAGAGAGCATTCCCGGGCCCACTACTGAGGCCTTCGGCCTAATTGCGAATGAGTTTGGCTGCTATATCTGCATTGGCCTGGCTGAGCACGACATGAGAACGGGCATATTCTACAATTCAGCGGCCTTGCTGGGGCCAACCAAAGGTGTAGCGGCCAGATACCGCAAATTATCCCCCGCCTTTCGGGAGAATCTATGGGCCGCTAAGGGCAACCTCCCAGTTCCCGTGGTTCAGACCGAATTTGGCGCGCTCGGTATGGTGATCTGCGCCGACTCATACTCATATAGACCGGCGAGGATTGCTGCCCTGCAGGGAGCTAGGGTCCTGCTGGTTCCGGCTAACTGGCCTCCTGAGCACCATAATCCTGAAAGATTCTGGCGGGCCAGATCCCTGGAAAACGGCATTTACGTCCTGGCATGCAACCGAACGGGAATGGACAAGACGATGGACTGTAATGGTGCACAATCCTTCATAGTAAATCCTCAGGGAGAGACGGTAGCTCAGATGAGCTCTCCTGATGATACCATCATATACGGCTCTTTGCCGCTAAATGGCGTCACGACGCAAAATGCTTTGAGCGGGAGAAGGCCTCAATGCTATGGAAACATAACCCTGGATCCATACTCTCACATCAGCATCGATTTCCTTCTCGGTTTGCCGCAAGCCGCCGATTTTACAGCCGCGACACTGCAGTTATGCTCTGAGCCCCGGAATGTAGTAGAAAATACAAAAAGGGCGATTAGGCTCATAGATGATGCCCTGGCCAAGGCTGCCAGGGAGAAGGGAACGACGATCAACCTGGTCGTCCTGCCGGAGCTCTCCACCTCGGGGGCGATCTTCGGTGCAGAGGTGGCAGAGATCTGCTCGGAGGAGATACCAGGCAAAGTCACCGATCTATTTTCCCAAAAGGCAGGTGAAAGAGATCTCTTCATCGTTCTGGGCATGCCTGAGAGGGATGAATTGGGATTCTACAACAGCTCCGTCCTGATCGGTCCCGATGGAATTGTGGGCAAGTACAGGGCGGTCCACCTCTCTTGGCGCGATAGGAACTGGGCCTCCCCCGGCGACGGCGGTTTTGCAGCATATGATCTCCCCTTTGCCAGGATAGGAATGCTCATAGGCCATGACCTCCTGTTTCCGGAGGCTGCAGACTCGCTGGCAAAGCTTGGCGCCGACGTGCTCTGTGTGCCTGCCCTCTGGGACGATGCTAAATCCAGATTCATATGGGAGGCGAGGCTGAGCGAGCAGATGCATCTGGCCGTCGCCAATCAATGGGGAGACTGCGCCGGGCTCCAGGCCATTGGAGAGAGCCTTTTATGCAGCTACTCCCGATTTCAGGAAAAGGTCATCCGTCTCTCTTCTCCGCCGACTGGAGATGCCATCAATATCGCAAGGCTCGGAACGAAGGACTCCAGAGAGAAGAGGTTCCTGGAGAACATAGACTACGACGTGCTTTTGGATTTATCAAATGCTGGAAAATCCAGTAATGGTTCACAAAGGAGGCCAAAAAAATGAAGCTTGCACAGTTCTATGATGGAATTGAGCTATATCGAGAGGAGAAGATAGTCTATGCCAGGCTCATGACTCCTCACCGGGTCCTGTCCACCTGTCGCAGTTCCGCTGGCGGGATGCATGACGACCTCATGTATCTTTACAACCACCAGTCCTGTGAGCCGGCAGGAGGGCACATGAACGCCAGGATGTACCGGCTGGCGGTTGACAGTCCGGAGGATTACAAGAGAGAAGTGGCCGACCGCCACAACCTGCCTTTCCAAAGGTGTGCCACGCTTGGAACTGCAGCCAATATGAACAACGCCGCCATCTGCATCGAGAGGTTTTGCGATCTTGAGGTCGTGACAGTATGTACCGGTGGCGTGGAGGGAAATGCAGGCAGGGCAGGGGATCCGGCCACCTATTACGAGCCGCAGGATGATAGCGCAAAAGGACAAATAGATCTGGAATGCGAAAGAAGACCGGGAACAATAAACGCCATGATCTTCCTCAACCGGGAGCTGACACCGGGCGCCATGGTCACCGCAGTCATCACCGCCACTGAGGCCAAGACTGCTGCCCTTCAGGAGCTAGCGGTTGGATCCAAATATTCAGAGGGTCTTGCTACGGGCACTGGAACAGACCAGATTGCAGTGGCATCAAAACTTGGGGGAAAAGCAATATCGTTTGCCGGCAAGCACTCGAAGGTGGGCGAGCTCATCGGTCGCACCATGCACGACGCCGTCTTAGAGACGCTCGCCCTTCAAAACGGCCTGACGGCTGCAGGCCAGTGCTCCTCACTGGCCCATCTGGAGAGGCTGGGAACTGACAGCAGAGAGATGTGCCAGGGAATTGGAGAGTTTCTGTCCAGGGACAACGCCGACCTCTTCGAGAAGAGCTTCTCGAATATAATCAAGGATCCTCTCACGGTAGCAGCCGTGGCGGCTCTCGTCCATCTGCGGGACAAGTTCGTATGGGGCACTCTTCCCAAAAGCTGTATGCCAGAGGTCATGGCCCTTTACGGCGCACAGATTTCTGCGGCCGTTTCGGGAAAAAGCCACCGAATTCACGATTACATGCAGGTGCTCTCCTCTTTGCACAAGTCACTTGATAAGCATGTGTTCCTGGAGTTCGTATACCAGGCATTTGCTCTTGGTTTTAGCGAGAAATGGACCGATCCGAAGAGCGAGATATGCGAAGGGACCGGGCTTCGGGATGAAGAGGCAGCAACAATGCGCTAGTAGCAACATTTTTTTCATTTTATAAAATCTCGCCTTTGGCAATAGACTCCAAAGCTCTGGAGATCAAGGGCAGCATCTTCGACTCGGCCTCGATCATGTAGCTGCCTGGCCTGACGCTTCCGCTCCGTCTGCCAGATGTTATCCAGAGCAATTTGCACGGAGATCCGGAGGCATCCCCTCGGCAGCGCCTGGGATCTCCCAGAAGGAATCCTCGGTCCTTAATAAAAATCCCTGCTGGGTCAAGGGCCCTGATCTCCTTGATCAGCGACTCGATAGCGTCCTCCTCGCCTTCGATGATGGCTCCAAAGCAAGTCTCTTTTACCTCTATGCCATGCTTTGATTCGTAGATCATCGTGGATACGTCACAAGGTAGGACGTCAGTGCATTCAGGGGATAGTATCACGTACTTTGTAACTCTCATGTTCGTGGTCAACAGCATCCTTTTTCCTTTTTTCATCCATATATATGGCGCGAGGGAAATCCGGTCTTCAGGCCGGAGAAGCTGACATCCATAACATTGGCGAAGCCCTCGCAATAATTTGCGAGGTTCGCCGCAGTTTGACTTGGACCCATTTCGGGTGTCTATGCTGGCATTCTCCGGGTCCTTCTCGCAGCTCTGGTTCAGGATCTCCCATGCCCTCTCATTGGCCGCTACAGCCTCTTCTTCATTGCCCAGGAAATAAAGAGCCATGCACCAGCGTTTTTCTCAACTAAACGCCCTTCATGGATAGACGTACACGCCGTCCGGCTCCTGGCCGAAGAACTTTTGGAGAAGCTCTCTATGCACTGCCTCGGGATCGATATCTTTGAAGAGGTCGGGATGGAACCATTTGGCAAGGTAAAGATCTCCGACTACCGAGCGTATGCCGCTTGCCACAGGATTGCCGAGGATATAGACCCGGCCATCTACGATCGCCTTCACATCGCCAAGTTCGGGCCGGGAGAGGATCTCATCTCTCGTCTTCTCCATGTTATCGGTCAAATTTCCTTTTTCAGTGGAATAGTCGTAACGAATGATTATATCAGGGTCCTTCTCGACGAGCCATTCTGGATCCATTGTGGGATACTTGACTGGCTCATCGGCAACTATGTTTATCCCACCTGCAGCAACTGTGAGGTTGTGGAAGAGCGTTCCGTTGCCCATGCTATAGTAAGGCCTGGACCACTCGAAGAAGACCGCAGGCTTATCCTCCTCCTCGAGACCAGCAGTGCGTTCCTCGATGATGCCCTGATACCTTTCTATAAAGCCGATGATCTCCTCTGCCCGATCAGCTTTATCCAGCAAAACCCCAATATGTCTCACAGGAGTGGCCACCGTTTTTGAATCCCAGGTGGTCTCTACAATCACGGGTATGCCCGCAGACTCTATCTTCTTCCGATCGTCGTTGGACAGCATGCTGTCGGCTATTACCAGATCAGGATCTAGTTTATGGATGAGTTCTATGTTTGGCGTATAGGAGCTTTCTGCCACCACCTGCACATCCGCAAGAGCTGGTGGAAAGAACGAGTATGAGTCGCGCCCAACGATCTTATCGCAGGCGCCAAGGGCACATATGATCTCTGAGGCACGAGAGCTGATCGAGGCTATCCGTTCCACAGGAGTCGGTACATCGACAGACTGCCCCCTGCCGTCGACGATGGTTATCATCTCTGCCTTTGCGTCCTCACATGCCCCCAGGAAGCTCAAAAGCATAAGGGCTATGAAAAGGCCAGTTAAAACTTTGCCAGTCACCTATTTCAACTCCACTAAAGTTATCTTGAATATCATGGATAGACGCACTTCTCCGTTAGATCTTCACCGAAAAATTCATCGAGAAGCTCTCTATCCACTGTCTCTGGATCGATATCCTCGAAGAGATCCGGATGGAGCCATTTAGCGAGCCAAAGCTCTCCGACTATTGAGCGAATGCCCCATGCTACGGGATTTCCCAGGACATAAACCCGGCCCTCCTTGACCGCCTTGACATCGCTCAATTCGGGCCTGGAGAGAATTTCGTCATGAATTTCCTTCATCTTGTCAGTCAAGTTCTCTTCAGCGGTGTTAGTAGCATAGCTGAAAATTATATCAGGATCTCTCTCGACGATCCATTCAGGGTCCATAATTGGATATTTGATAGGCTGGTCGGCAGCGATGTTTATACCACCGGCAGCGATTGTGAGATTGTGGAATGTCGTTGCTGAAGCCATGGTGCTATATGGATATCCGATCTCAATATATACTGCAGGCTTATCCTCGGACTTCAGATCTTCAGTACGCTCTTTTATGATATCCTGATATTTTTTGATGAAGTTTATGAGCTCTTGTGCCTGTTCTTCTTTATCAAGCAAAATCCCAAGATGGCTCACAAATGCCTCTATGGTGGTGGAGTCCAAGGCAGTCTCTACGATTACCGGTATGCCCGCAGCCTCTATCTTCTTTCGATCGTCTTCAGAGAGCATACTGTCCGCAATCACCAGGTCGGGATCGATCTTATGGATAAGCTCTATATTTGGACTGTAGGAGCTCTCAGCAACTACAGGAACATCTTTCAGAGATGAAGGAAAGAAGGAATACGAGTCGCGCCCAACTATCCTATCTTCAGAGCCAAGCACAGAGATGATCTCAGATGCACGTGATGTGATTGAGACTATTCTCTCCACGGGAAGCGATATGTTTGCTGATTTTCCGGTTCCGTCCACTATGGTAATGATATCATCTGTCCCCTCACCCGTGCCCACACAGGCCCCCAAGAGGCAAAAAAGGATGAGGGCCAGGAGAGCGCCTCCCAAAAGTTTGCCATTCATGTTTACCAGCTCCTTAAATGTGAATCTTCATACCTCTGGATAGGCCCATGCCCCTTCCAGATTGAGCCCGTAAAACTTCTGCAGCATATCCTTTTCCACCGCTGCCGGATCGATATCCTGGAACAGTTCGGGATGGAACCATTTTGCCAAATAAAGCAGATATCCAACCATTCGAGGCCCTCTTCTGATAGAGAGATGGCTTATGTAGACCCGTCCGTTTCTGATGGCGTTGGTTCCTTTCAGCTCCGGCCGTGACAGAATCTCATCCCTCTTTGAGAGCAGCATCTCGACAGTTGCTGGAGAAGTAGAGGAGACCTGAGAGATGATTATATCCGGGTTATTCCCAATCAGCCATTCTTCGCTCACTGCCAGCCTGCCCAGATCCTCACCGTGGGCTATATTTGCGCCCCCGGCAAGAGCTATACCCTCATCCGCGGCTGTGCAGGCTTTGGTCATATATTTTCTAAAGGCGCATTCGTTGTAGACAAGGGGTCTGCTCTCGATATTCAGGCTCCCGATCCTATCTCTGATAAGGTTCGCATATCTCTCCAAAAAATCTACGAGCTCTCCCGTCTTCTTCTCAGTAGCAAGCATCCTGCCCAGGTTCCAAGAGTTGCTTATGAGAGCCTCCAGCTCGCAGCCAGTCCCAATGACGACTACAGGGATGCCTGCAGACCCTATCTTTTCAAACTCCTCCTGCGGGACGCGCCTGCCTGTGACCACGATATCGGGGTCCAGATCCAGCACCCGCTTTGCGCTGATCGTCCTGTAAACGCCGCTCCCAACCGCCGGTTTCTCACCAAGCGCAGGAGGAAATGTGGAATGATCATCCCGTCCCACGATCCTGTCGATGCAGCCGAAGATGCAGATAAGCTCTGATGCTATGGGCGTCAGGGAGACAATTCGGCCGGGTGGAGATGGTGCTGCTCTGCTAATTTCCCTATCCTCCAAATCTTTTGGGTGATAGATGCCCTCATCGATCCTATGCGCTGTCATCCTCAATCATCCCCTCTATCTCCAGATACACCTCTCTCAGTTTCTGTTTCATCTCGTCTGTTGCATTCCACATATTCCGGTCTATTGCCTCCAGGAGACGCTCAGATATATTCAGTAGAGCATGAGGATTCACATCCTTGAGCCACTCCTGCATCTTTTCGTCCAGGGCGTACCTGTTGGCAAGCTCCTCGTACATCCAGTCCTCCAGAACCTCAGCTGTGGCATCCCAGCCAAAAGCAATGTCCACCATCCTTGACATGTCACCAGCGCCCTTGTAGCCGTGGCGTTTCATGCTCTCGATCCATTTGGGATTGAGAATCCTGGCCCGGAAGATGTGCTTGGTCTCTTCAACGGTATTCCTTATCTTCACCCGCTCCGGGTCTGAGCTGTCACCGCAGTACGACTTGGGCAGCTCCCCCTTGATTGATTTGACTGCAGCGATCATGCCCCCATGGAAGGAATAGAAATCGTCGCCATCAAGCATGTCCCACTCTCTGGAGTCCTCGTTCTTCACAGTCAGATCCAGCTGGCCAAGCCTCCTCCTGAACTGCTCGGGCACAGTTATGCCGTAGTTCTTCTTCCCGTAGGCGTAGCCCCCCCAGGTGATGTAAATCTCTGCCAGATCGTGCTCGTCCTTCCAGTTCTTGGAGTCGATGGCATCGCACACTCCTGCACCGTAAGCGCCGGGGCGGCAGCCAAAGATCCTGTAGCATGCCTCCTCTTTTGCCTTCTCAAAGTCGATTCCCTGGCCGACCTTCTCAGCGATCTCTTCTGCCACATGCCTGGCCAAATAGTTGGATTCAGGCGGCTCCCTCAAGCTGGCCACCAGCTCCACTGCCTCGTCGAGGAGGGTCACGATGTTCGGAAAAGCGTCCCGGAAGAAGCCGCTTATTCTGAGGGTGACATCTATGCGGGGTCGGTTCAGGTCCTGCAGGGGTATGAGTTCCAGGCCGGTTACTCTTCCGCTGCGCGGCTCCCATACGGGCCGAACTCCCATGAGATAGAGGATCTCGGCCACGTCATCTCCCTTGGTGCGCATGATGGGAGTGCCCCAAACTATGATTCCAACGTTCTCGGGATACTTGCCTTCCTCTTTCAGATATCTATCAAGCAAAGCCTCTGCCTGAGCAATGCCTACCTTCCAGGCTGCCTGTGATGGTATCGCCAGCGGATCGACCGAGTAGAAGTTCCTGCCCGTGGGAAGGATGTCGGCCATTCCTCTGGTAGGAGCCCCCGAAGGTCCCGGCGGCACAAATCCGCCTCTGCAGGCGACCAGCGTATTGGTCAGCTCGTTTGTCGTGGAGGCGATATTGGGCACAAGGGTCATGCCGATATACCTTAACACCGCCTCAACATCAGGGTCTGTGCGGCCCACAATCTCTAATAGGACTGACGGGATATCGTCGACGGAGAATCCCGCCTCGTGAAACCGCTTCATGATCTTAAGCGAGAGCTCGTGAACCTCCTCGATGATATGGCCTCCGCTTCTTTCCCCGTCCAAAAGCTTTCCCCGGCACTCCAGCAGATGGTCGTAGTCAAATCCCTGAAGATGAACCAGAGCTTCTCTCAAAGACGGCACCTTTCCGTTCTTCAATCTGGTCAAGGCCACCAGAAATTCTTCCAGCCTGGAGCCCTCTGGAGGTTCGCCAAAGATGTGCAGGCCGTCTCTGATCTGAGTGTCTGCTATCTCATGAAGATATCCGTGCAGTCTCTCCAGGAAACTGTCAAAGTCGCTGAAGGCGGTCTCTTCATCTGTCTCCAGGTCGTGGTCAAGCTTCGCCTCGCAAACCTTCTCCCAGATCATCTTTCTCTGAGTCGGCAACTTTGCCGGATCTTCGGATGCCGCATGAGTATAATCGTGAAGCATCACCTCGATCTGCGCCATCTCATCATAAATGTCGGCATTGTGCATCACCGGAATCAGGTGGTCGATGATGCAGCAGTAGCTCCTCCTCTTGGCCTGGGTTCCCTCCCCGGGGTTGTTTATGATGTATGGATAGATGTTAGGCAGATCGGATATGGCGATGTCTGGGAAGCATGATTCTGAAAGCCCCACCGACTTTCCGGGAAGCCATTCCAGGGAGCCATGTTTTCCGATGTGCATGACCAGGTCAGCCCGGAAGACGTCCCGGATCCAGCGGTAATAGGCATAATAGTGGTGCGGTATGGGAAGGTCCGGGCTGTGATAAATGGCTTCAGGGTTTTCCAGGAAACCACGTGGCGGCTGAAGTCCAATGAAGATATTGCCGTTGCTGATTCCGGGGATTATGAGCTCTCCCTGGTGGACGAAGAGTTCGCCTGGCGGCTCTCCCCAAGACATGACCATCTTCTCCTGTATGGCCCCGGGAAGCTCTTCAAACCATTTTCTGTACTGCTCTGCAGGGACGAGGTCGATCGCCTTCTCAGCCATCATCTCAGGGCTCGACCAGCGTCTGTCGTTGGTGACCCTGGAGATCATGCTCTCGATCAGAACCTGGCCGCTCTCAGGAAGGCTCTCCAGCCCGTATCCTTCCCCTTCAAGGTCACGCAGGATGTTGTATACGGATACAGGCGAATCAAGGCCGAAGGCGGTGCCAATCCGGTCGTTTCTGGGAGGGTAGTTGTGGAAGATTATGGCTACCCTTTTCTCCTGATTCGAGATATGCCTCAGTTTTGCCCAGTTCAAGGTGAGACTGACGATCTTTCGCACCCTCTCATCGATCGGCTCAAATCTGGTTAGCTTGGCTCCGGTAAGCGTGTCAGTCTCTGTCATCTTTTTGGCGGCTACGGGCACCGCTATCAGCATTCCGTCGAATTCGGGCATGGCAATGCTCATGCTCACATCCATCGGATTCAAACCCTGAAATGACTCCCTCCACTCCTCCTCGGTGTTGTAGGTCAGTATTGCCTTAATCACTGGAACGCCCAGCCTCTCGAAGAATGGTTTGTCAAAAAGCTTCTCCTCATCCCTGGGCTTCATGGTAAGGGAGAACATGAGGGTGGAGATCAGGGCGTCTATCACCGGCTGCCCGTCTTTCATGAAATAGTTATCAATCACCCATTCGGCGCCCTTGGTCCCGAGTTCCACATCCTTCAGGCTGTAGAGAAAGACCGGGATGACGTTGGCATCTCTTCTCTCGATCTCTCTGATCAGGCTATCGACAAACCTCAGGTTGTCGGCCTGCCAGAAGCCGCTGTAAAACCACAGACCAATTGTGGGCCTGCCTTCTTTGTAGTTCTTCCGGAAGTATTCATCAAGCGTGGCAATGTAGCCAAAGTCCGGGTGGTATATCCCCTCCCAGGGAGGCCTCTTCGGCTCGCCGACCTCGTAGCTTGTGCCGAGGAATTGATTCAGGCAGTAAAGGAGCAGGTTCTTGGAGTTATCTTTTCCCCCATAGGCAAGATAGCGGAATATCGAGGTATGCACATCTCTACCTACCGTTGAGATGCTCATGAGCTCAGGGTCCAGCTTGGACGTATCCTGGGCGTACATCGGAACATTTGCATCTCTTAGTCTACCGGCTATCTCATCGAAACTGCCAAGGATCGCCTTGCCGCCGTGAAGGCTCAGTATTGCCAGATCCGACCCGACTGCGAAGCTCATGAAATCGTCCATGGTCTTTGGATCGGCCAGATCATCTTTGGATCGGAGAATGACCTCTGCCACATCACCTTTTTCTGTCTCCAACTCCTCGAGCGCTGTTATTAATGGGAATACGTCAAGCCCTGTTGTGCTGATATATGCGATCTTGATCTTCTTCATATTGACATCGCCATTTTTATCTCGGTTATCGTTTGAAATTTTGAAGCCGGTACATCCATGAGATGTGCTCTTTCCCACATCACATTATTTTGAATTAAAGCAAGTCAAATTGATTTAATAATCTTTCGGTTAGTCGTCTGCAAAAAGTGGAACAAAGATCGATCACATAAGCTCATCAGAGCTGATCGTGCCGCTTTTCCGGTCCTCTTTCGCAATGGCCAGCTCATCATCGGAGATTATATGGTCCCCATTGCGATCTCCAGGAACCGTATGATTTTGTAATAGCTCACTGAGCCCACACATTTTCAAGATCAATACCCAAGAATTTTTTCACATATTCGCGGTTATACTCTTCAGGATCAATATCCTGGAACAACTCCGGATGACACCATTTGGCCCAGTATAGAAGACCTATGGAGAACCGCAGTCCCTTAAACAAACACCACCCAATGACGTGCACTCTTCCATCCTTTACGGCCGTCGTCATGTTCAAAACGGGGTCGTTTGAGTAAGACTCCTTCACTTCAATGAGGGGTTCAGGAGTTGGTTTTATTTTTGAGCTCGTAATCCAATGAACGATCACCTGAGGATCTTGATCCAAAACCCATTCAGGATCCACTGTAACTGATGATTCTCCAGGAAGCTCTGAGCCAATGCTTTTCGCTCCAACTGCGCTCAAATACGGTTCTATGCCGCCATCTTTGCCAAATGTTGTCCCGCCCCCAGTAAGATACAGAGAAGTCCTTTGATCGGAACTTATGCTGCGGGTCCTTTCTGCAATCAAATCCATTATGGAATTGTGAAAGGCAAGAAACTCTTTTGCATTATCTTCCTTGCCGAGAATCCTGCCCATAAGCTCAACATCTTTCTCAAAAGTTTGAATTCTGTTGCACTCGCAGACGACAAAGGGGATTCCCATGCCTTTCAGCTCATCTGCCACTCCATTCTCAAGTGAGGATTTATACCCCAAGACCACATCAGGGTTTAAATCTGCAATCTTCTCAAAGTCTGGCTCCTGGCTGCCCCCGGCATTTGCTGCTTTCCCGAACATCTCCCCAATTTCTGCGTAACCGGGTGCGCTTTTTTCTACTCCAACAACCTTATCCCGGGCATCCAATACGACCGCCAGTTCGCAATTGTCGGCTGTGAGCAAGACGACTTTGTTAGCTGGATACGGAATCTCTACTTCTCTCCCTGCCGAATCGATAATAGTAATATTCTCAGACGCGGCCTGTGCAGCACAGCTTGCGCATAAAACAGTTGCTGCAGCCATAAGCAAAATCAAGGTGATCGATATGCTTAGAGCTTCCCTCAATAGATGTCTTCTGAGTCTCATGACCATCACCTTAAATCAATCAAATTTGAGTTAAAACTAGTAAAATTGATTAATAAACCTTTTGGTAAATGTCAGTCCATTATCAGCAAAACCAACAGGAAAAAAATCCGCACAAGGATTCCGTGATGGGGTTCGACGGCAAATCCAGATAAAATATTAGCTTGAGATTCATGACAATGTATTATAATGAACTATCAGGAAGATATTTATCCTAGCAGCAAGCATTCTGGCCTGAGGATTGGGCATGCTTGCCAAAAGAGTCGGTTATCACCGGCATTTGTTAGCGCTTTGTGCCATTGCATTGACAGCATTTTTTTTTATCATTTTGGCGAATTCTGTCCAGGCATCCGATTCAGTTAACGGCTCTTTGAACCAGACGCTAATGACCAAGGAGGATGCCGCACAGATGATGATTGCCACAGTTGCTGTGGATATCAACGATAGTAGTTTTCGCATGCATCAGTACCCAGCCTTGATTGATGCTGGATCGAAGGTAAGACAAGCGGTCACTGATGAGAGCAAGGCGTCTGAATATTTGGCCTGTGAACGCCAAAGCTGGCTGTTCTTCATCGATCTTTCCCCTGGTGCTCATTTTGCCCATCCGGCGATAATTGCGCTGCTGGATGCTGTCAGTGGAGATATCAAAAGCATGGATGCAGAATGGTGGCCGGTCATTGAGGTGCCGGTCTTTGACAGCACTGCCAAAAGGCAAGACCCTAGCATGATAGTGTTCGAAAGATAACCTATTGTATTGTTATCGCAGGAGGATGTCTTAGGTGGAAAAATCGTCAGTTATAAGGTTAGCTGCTGCTTTAATGGTGGGAGCGCTGCTATTGGTACCGTTGTTTCCGGGAATCGGGGCAATGGCGGCCGAAAATTTGCGGATCAGTCCTGTAATGCAAAAGCCCGAAATGATCTCAATGGCAAATAAAAGCTCAGAGCTTCTCTCTATGGCCGAGCCCGCTGCAACAGATACTGAGGTTCCAGCATTCGAGGGCTCGCAGGCGCTTTTAAATAAGGCAGATGCCGCCAATCTAGTACAGAATTCCATTGTCAATCCTCTATGGGCTAACGCCGACCAGGAAGATGGATTGAAGGTACTTCAGTACAGCGAGATTCTGCCTCAGGGTACTCTGATAGAGCCGGCTTTTGAGACTTTTGGCCGGCCTTCGGCTGCAATCGTCAGCCAGAACCCAAGCTGGCTTTTTATGATCGACGAGATGCCAGGAGCGCATTTTGCCCATCCCGTTAAGCTGGTAGTGGTAGATGCGGTTACAAGAGATCAGCAGGTCATAGAGACGGAATGGTGGCCCAAGGTTGATTCTCGCCAGATCTTCGACAAGGAGTCAATCAGGGCCGATCCATCGCTCATCACATTTTATAAGAAACCGTCGCGCCTAACAGATGCAATCTCCGACATAAGGATGATTGATTCAGGTCTCTTGGCAGTTGCCTCGCAGTGTGACGCCTGGGCGGTAATCGTGTGCGGATTCAATGATCTTCCTGATACCTTTGACGAAGATACCGAGGGCATATACAGCATTCTCAAGAGCCTGGGGATCGACGACAGCCACATCTACTTCCTGAGCCCCCATACAGGCCATACGGGCGTGGATGCGCTAAATACGATTGAGAACGTGCAATGGGCCATAAACGAGGTTGCCGCCAAGTCTGGCGTCAACGATAAGGTGCTGTTCTTCTACAGCTCTCATGGCGGAGTTGACGGCCTGGTTTGCTCCACCGGCACTTCTGGCGGAACGATATATGCAGGCGATCTGGACAATTGGCTGGACGGCATCACCTGCAAAGAGATGGCGATTATCGTGGAGGCATGCCATAGCGGCAGCCTGATCGGCAAATACAGCGATGGAACATTCGTGCCCGCGGAAAGCGACCTGACAGCAGATGGAGAGACCAACCGCGTGATATTCACATCGGCCTCGACAGATTCTTCATCCTATCCGGACATAGACGGACCCGATGATCCCAATCCATCCGACAGCGGCAGCGAATCGATCTACGGCTATATCATGGCTTTCAGCGAGCCCTCTGCGGATGAGGACGGCGATGGAAGGATCAGCTTTGGCGAAGCATACCTGTATGCCTGGGATAACGATGTCACGCGCCTGAGGGGGGATAACATGCCGCAGATGCTGGAGGCGGGGCTGAACAGGAACAATGTCTTCCATCAGTGCCTGTCGTCTCAGACGGGATCGAAATTCAAGAAGCCTTTGTATGAGGTTCCATTTGAGCGAATAATACCTGAAGTGATACCTCAGCCTGGTCCAGTAGAGAAAATCGTTTCGAGGAGCGGTGGGCTGTAAAAGATCGGGAAATATCGACGGCGTCCGAGTTTATTTGTGAAGGGGCGCCGATCGATTTTTTGAAAGGAAAAAAGAGGTAAAGGATCGCAATTCTCATGATCTATCATACATATTGATCATCTCATTCATGGCTGCTACTGCAATAGGCGTTCCCCCGCGCGTGCCCACGATCGATATGGACGGCACGTCCAGACTCCTGAGACGTTCTTTGCTTGCTGCTGCGTTCACAAAGCCGACTGGCGTGCCGATGACCAGGGCCGGCTTGACAATCCCAGAGGCTATGAGGTCGCAGAGAGTTAGAAGTGCAGATGGCGCATTGCCTATCATCACGATGCCTCCAGATAACTCGCTTTGAAATGCCAGAACGCCTGCCGAAGTCCTGGTAATTCCATCTTTTTCGGCCAGATCATCGCCCTTTCCAATCATGGCTGTGATGGAGCATTGATGGCCTTTCTTGACCACTCCATCCTTTACCATATTGATATCCACAAATATCCTGGCCTTTTCATCAAGGGCCCTTAGCCCTGCACTTATGGGATCCTTCACGAACCTCATGATCTCGGCCACACTGGGGTCGCCAGTGGCTATTGCGCATCTCTGTCTGATTCTGTCCTCTGGCGTTCTGTCTCCCACTATCTCCGAGATGATCTTTCTGCTCCTTCTGCTTATATCCATTGCCTCAGGAGTAGTGGCTCCAATATCGGTATATTTCTCATCCATTACCAAGCACCTTCGACATCTTCTCTTCCATCCATCCTTCGATCTCAAGATACAAATTTTTCAGGGCAGCCAATACAATGGATCACAGCCTATGCATACAATAGGAATCCGTTGCCCTATCTCTTGATCTCGATTCCATTTCTCCCAGATTGCGTATCCGCTCCTAATTCAGAAACATCAAGTCTGAATGTCGAAGCCTATAAACTTAATTTGATTTAAGTCTTATTAACTTGATTTAATAAGCTTTCGCTGGGCGACAAGCAGAACAGACGCCATGGAGCAATGAAATTTAGGTATCGAGAAGGCGCAAATTCGATAGAAAATCCGATTTAATAGAAAGCTGCCTATCCTAATGAAAATTGAAGCTGTATCAGAGAGTCAGATCGATTTTCCCATGTGAGAAGCGCGGAGGATGATGAATCCACTCTCAAAATTGCCCTCGCAACGACAGGATGGCTTTAGCCCATATATTTAAGGTAGCAACATCTAATTTTTATAAAAGTACTCTAAATTAATCAGCATATGTTTATATACAAGTTAAATTGATCTAGAGCAAATTAATCTTAACAAGGAGGATAAGCATTTGCTCAAGAAAATCGTCTTGATAATGATATGCCTCAGCCTATTCATCATGGCGGGTAGTGCTGAGAGCATAACAGTTGTTGACTCCACCGGACGCTCTGTAAGCGTGAATGTGCCGGTGCAAAAGGTTGTATCGCTGGGGACAGGTGTTGCAGAGTACCTTTATGCTCTGGATGGAGAAAAGAGCCTGGTAGGAAGGGATTCTTATTCTCATTTCCCGCCGGGCTTAGAAGAGGTGCCTATTGCCGGGAAGAGCTCCTATTCGCCAGATCTGGAGCGGATAATATCGCTCCATCCGGACCTGGTGATCGCAGATACCATGCTGTCGGATGATGATTCAAAAGAGCTTGAGAATGCAGGAATCCCTGTGATGCTCGAGTCCCTTGTAGATCCGGCCAAAGATAATGAGGTTATGGAAAAGCTGGGAGCATTGATGGGGAAGGAAGAGCGCGCCCAGGAGATCACCGATTTTATCGCAGGCTATCAGGATATGATTCAAGAACGCATCGCAAGCGTAAAACCTGAGGACAGGCCCAAGGTCTTCTTTGAATGGGCTGGAAAGCCGTATTACACTGTTTCTAACGGCAACCCCTCAGATACATTGATCCGACTGGCAGGCGGAGACAACATTGCAAAAGATCTGGGAAACAGCACTCATTCATATCCCACCGTCAGCCCGGAGTGGGTGGTAGAGGTTGATCCGGATGTGATAATCCAGCAAAGGTCCAGCGACAAGGCATTCACAGGAAATGAGCTGAAGACGCTGAGAGACGAGATCATCGCCCGCCCTGAGCTTGCTGACGTGAAGGCCGTCAAGGATGGTAGGGTTTATCTGGTCTCCGGAGAGCTCAGATACGGCGTGCGCTCTGTTATCTGCCAGATTTACATGGCCAAGCTGTTCTATCCAGAGCTGTTTCAGGATGTGGATCCAGAGGAAGTCCACCAGGAGCTTGCAGAGAAGTTCTATGGTCTGAGCCAACTTGATGGCGTTTACACATATCCCACGGGCTCATCAATCTGATTTTTTTTTAATATTTTTATGATTAATTTCGCATGGTTCCAGGCGATTCAAAAGCTCCTTTTGGTGACTGCTCCCCGCCCTAAAGAGCAGGGCTTCCAGGGCTTCCTGTGCCGACAGATTGCAATCCCAATCTGAGAATATTTATCGCTGCGTTCCAATCCCGGTCCATCGACAGCCCGCACTGAGTGCAGTTATGGACTCTATCGGACAGCGACTTTTCAATGAGAGTA
>ERZ1026792.208-NODE-208-length-57232-cov-8.944068_pt1 | contig 57232 bp, 44 predicted proteins | sample MGYA00520884_ERZ1026792 | MGnify/ENA primary metagenome ERZ1026792 (study PRJEB33270, sample SAMEA104284473) | anaerobic digester metagenome | biome: Anaerobic digester microbiome; feature: mesophilic sludge digester; material: Anaerobic digester biomass | place... | reverse complement strand
AATCACGCCCTCACACGCCTCTGCCCCTCCCCAACCCAGGTCCTACCTACCCTCCGTGGGGTGACTCCGCACCGCCCCCTCCGTAAACCCCAAGTGCTTCAACACCCCCGGACAGCGCTACGACCTCGTTCCGAACGACGTTGACACCGGCGGGGCTTGTGCCTACACTCCGTGGCGGTGGTGACGTAGCCAAGTGGTAAGGCAGGGGCCTGCAAAGCCCCCATTCGGCGGTTCGAATCCGCCCGTCACCTCCACCCCCTCCCAGGTGCCCAGCGACCCACACCATGACCTGATGGACCGTGTCGCGCGCGACGACGAGCAGGCCCTCGCCGAGCTCGTGACAGCGCTCGGTCCGGCGCTGCTCGGCTTCGTCCAGCGAGCCCTCGGGAGCCGTGGGCACGAGGCCGAGGACGTCGTCCAGGAGGCCTTCATCCGCCTCTGGCGGGCGCGCCACCGCTGGCATCCCGGAGCCGCCGTGCGGTCGTACCTTTTCACCATCGCTACCCGGCTTTGCCTCAACCGGCAGCGCGGCTGGCGGCGGCGCCCGTCCGTCCCGCTCCTGACCGACGAGGGCAGCGGCGGGCCCGAGCTGCACGACGGCGCGCCGGACCCCGAGCGGCTGGCGGCGTCGGCGCAGCTCCGCAGCACGCTGCGGAGCGAAATCGCCGCGCTCGCCCCGAACCAGCGCCTGGCGCTGCTCCTCAAGCTGGTCGAGGGGTGGCGCTACGACGAGATCGCCGCCGCGCTCGAGTGCTCGGCCTCGGCGGTGGAATCGCTGCTGTCGCGGGGTCGCTCCCGGCTCCGCCAGAGGCTCGCCAAGTTCTGGACCGAAGGAAACCCCGGGAAGCGGGGTTGAAGGAAGTGGCATGACTGGGCGTGATCAGCACCCCGATGCAGCAACCCTGACGCGCTGGCTCGACGACGAGCTGCAGCCAGAGCGCGCCGAGGCGGTGGCTGCGCACGTCGCCGCCTGCCGGGCCTGCCAGGCCGAGGTGGAAGGATGGCAGGCCGTGGCGATGGCGGCAGCGGAGGCGCTGCCGGTGCTGTCTCCGGGGTTCGTGGTCCGGACCTGCGTGCGTGCCGTCGAGCGGGCACCGGTACTGCCGCCGCTGTGGTGGCTCGGCGTCCCGCCGGCCTGGCGGCTGGCTCTCGCTGCGGCGCTGCTCGTCGCGGCAGTGGCCGGCTGGCGCCTGGGTGGTGCTATGACACCTCCAGCCGACCCAGCGATCACCCTCGCCGCGGCGCTGGAGGCCCCGGAGCTCGCAGCGCTGGAGCAGGCGAGCCGCCTCGAGCGGTGGCGGCAGCCATGAGGTCGCGCTGGATGCTCCCCGTGCTGGCTGTATCGTTGGCGATCAACGTGATGGCCGGCGTGGCGCTGTGGCGGGTGCAGCGTGCGACCGGAGCCGGCGACCGGGCCGGCGTGCCGATGCCGGGCGCCGAGGAGCGAGCGATCCGCGAGGATCTCGCCCGCCACCTGTGTGCCGAAAACCCCGACCACAGCGCGATCCGCACCACGCTGCAACGGCTTTCGCGGTTGCGGCAGCGGCGACTCGAGGAGGCCGTCGACCGCTGGCTCACAACCTGCTGCCAGGCCACCGAGCACGATCGCGCTCGTCATCACACTCTGCTCGACCTACACCTCTGCCCCTGGCGCTCGAGCGGCGAAGGCTGTTGCGCCCCTTCGCCGACGAACGGGGCGGACCCGACCAACCCGGCGCAGCAGACAAAGGACAAAGCATGAAGCGTCTTTTTCTCGTACTGGTTCTGGTGGTCTTCGTGTCCGTGCCGATGCTGGCCGAGGAGCACGCCGGCTGCCGGCCGGCGCCGGGCCTGCAGCGGACGGTTGCCAACCTCGACAACGGCGTCACGATCACTCTGACCTGCAGCGATCCCAAGATGGTCGCCGAGGTCCAGGCAAGGGCCGCCAAGGGCTGCGACAGTGCCTGCCCGCTCAGCGCCGGAAACGTGACCCGCGCGGTCGAGAACACGGCCGATGGCGTTGTCGTCACCGCGACCTCGACCGACCCGGCCGTGGTCAAGGCGCTGCAGGAGCACGCGGCAAAGGGCTGCTCCCACGGCGAGCCGGACGGCCGGAGCCGGTGCAAGCACGGCGAGGGCGCTACCAACAAGGCCCCCAACCCTGCCTGCCCACTCGCCCAGGGCGAGGGGGCCACCAAGTCATAGCTCTTCAACGACCGCGTCCGTACGCCAAAGGGCGGGCCCCAGGCCCGCCCTTTGCTGTGTCCGGAGCGGTCGCAATGCAGCCGCTACTCGATCCCATTGCCTTCGACGCTATCCCGCCGTTTGTCGATCGCTACGTACGACCGTTGCTCCGGCCCGAGGTAGATCTGCCGCGGGCGGGCGATTTTCAGGTCGGGATCCTCGAGGCTCTCACGCCACTGCGCGAGCCACCCCGCGGTGCGGGGAATGGCGAACAGGACGGGGAACATGTCGGTCGGGAACCCCATTGCCTCGTAGATGATCCCGGAATAGAAGTCGACGTTGGGGTAGAGCTTGCGACTGATGAAGTAGTCGTCGGCGAGGGCGATCTCCTCGAGCTTGAGCGCGATGTCGATGAGCGGGTTGTGCCCGGTCACCTCGAACACCCTGTCGGCCCAGTACTTGATGACCTTGGCCCGAGGGTCGTAGCTCTTGTAGACGCGGTGGCCGAACCCCATGAGCTTGCGCTCACCACGCTTCACGGCGGCGACGAACGTCGGGATGTTCTGCACGTGGCCGATCTCCCGCAGCATGCGCAGCACCGCCTCGTTGGCGCCGCCGTGCAGCGGCCCGTACAGCGCGGCCGCCGCGGCCGCGACCGAGGTGTAGGGGTCGGTGAAGGCGGAGGACACCATGCGCATCGAGCTCGTCGAGCAGTTCTGCTCGTGGTCGGCGTGCAGCATGAACAGCACGTCGAGCGCCCGAGCGAGTACCGGGCTGTGGTGCGAGTCCGGGTTGAGCGAGCCCACTGGCTCACGACCGTGGAACATCATGTTGAGGAAGTTCTCGGCGTATCCCAGGGAGTTGTCCGGGTATACGTACGGCATGCCGACCGAGTGGCGGTAGGCGAACGCTGCCAGTGTCGGCATCTTCGAGATCAGCCGGTAGAACTGGATGCGCCGCGTCTCGGGGTCCTCGATGTTCTTCGCTTCCGGGTAGAACGTGGCCAGCGCTGCGACCGTCGAGACCAATATCCCCATCGGATGCGCGTCGTGCCGGAACCCGTCGAGGAACTTCTTGATCGACTCGTGGATCATCGTGTGGTACCGCACCCCGTGCTTCCAGCGCTCGAGCCCCTCGACCGTGGGTAGCTCCCCGGTCCACAGCAGGTAGGCAACCTCGAGGTAGGAGCTTTTTTCCGCCAGCTCCTCGATCGGATAGCCGCGATAGCGCAGGATGCCGGCGTCACCGTCGATGAAGGTGATGCGGCTGCGACACGAGGCGGTGTTCATGTAGCCCGGGTCGTAGGTCATCAGCCCGAAGTCACTCGGCCCGGTCTTGATCTGGCGCAGATCCAGGGCCTTGATGGTACCTCGCTCGATCGGCAGCTCGTAGCTCTGCCCGGTCCGATTGTCGGTGATGGTCACGGTCTCTTTCGGCATTGCCAGCCCTCCCCGTGCAAGGGAAAACACGACCGGTTTCGATGCATTTCCAGTTGGAGGGAATGGACTCGCGGGCCGGTGCGGTTGCCTGGTCGGAAGACGGCACGGCCATGACGGCGAGCTCCCTCCTCCACCGCGAGTCGCTTCCCAGAGCCCTGACTCGGCACCGCCGGGACAGCGGCGCTGAGGGGTGTCGCCGCAGGCTGACGAGCCGGGCCAGAGCCTGGAGACCCCGATGAGTGGTCGCGACCCGATCCACGAGCTCGAGCGGCGCACCCGTTTGGCGTTCGCCGGCGGTGGCCCCGAGCGCGTCCGGCACCAGCACGAGGCCGGCAAGCTGACGGCCCGCGAGCGCCTCGAGCTGCTGCTCGACAGCGGCTCGTTCAACGAGCTCGACCGGCTCGTCACCCACCGCTGCCGGGACTTCGGCATGGACGCGGAGCGCTACCCGGGCGACGGCGTGGTCACCGGCTTCGGCACCGTCGACCGCCGGCCCGTGTACGTCTTTGCCCAGGACTTCACCGTGCTGGGCGGCTCGCTGGGCGAAGCGTACGCCCGCAAGATCTGCAAGATCATGGACCTGGCGCTCAAGACCGGGTGCCCGGTCATCGGCCTCAACGACTCCGGGGGCGCCCGCATCCAGGAGGGTGTGATGGCGCTCGGCGGCTACGCCGATATCTTCCTGCGCAACACCCTTTCCTCGGGGGTCATCCCGCAAATCTCGGCGATCATGGGGCCGTGCGCGGGCGGAGCCGTGTACTCGCCGGCGCTCACCGACTTCATCTTCATGGTCCAGCGGTCGAGCTACATGTTCCTCACCGGCCCCGAGGTGATCAAAGCGGTCACCCACGAGGAAACGACCAAGGAGGACCTGGGCGGCGCCACGACCCACACCGAGCTCTCCGGCGTCGCCCACCTCGCCTACCCCACCGACGAGGCGTGCCTGCTGGCCATCCGTGAGCTGCTCTCGTTCCTCCCCTCCAACAACCTGGAGGACCCCCCCACGAAGCCAACCGCAGACCCCCACACCCGGGTCGAGGAGCGGCTCGATGGCCTGGTGCCGACGGACCCCACGCAGCCGTACGACATCAAGGAGGTGCTGCGGCTGGTCGTGGACGACGGCTACTTCTTCGAGATCCAGCCGCACCACGCGCCGAACCTCGTCATCGGGTTCGCCCGCTTGGGCGGCCGGGCGGTCGGGATCGTCGCCAACCAGCCGCTCCACCACGCCGGCTGCCTCGACATCGACGCCTCGCTCAAGGGCGCTCGTTTCGTGCGTTTCTGCGACGCGTTCAACCTCCCGCTCGTCACCTTCGAGGACGTACCCGGCTTCCTGCCGGGCGTCACGCAGGAGCTCGGAGGGATCATCAAGCACGGCGCCAAGCTCCTGTACGCCTACGCCGAGGCCACGGTGCCCAAGCTCACCGTCATCACCCGCAAAGCGTACGGCGGCGCCTACTGTGTCATGGCCTCCAAGCACCTGCGCACCGACCTCAACTTCGCCTACCCGACCGCCGAGATCGCCGTCATGGGCGCTTCGGGCGCGGTCAACATCCTGTATCGCAAGGAGCTCGCGGGAAGCGAGCAGGCCGAGGCGAAACGCCGCCAACTGGTCGCCGCCTACGAGGAGAAGCTGGCCTCGCCGTACGCCGCCGCCGAGGTGGGCTTCATCGACGAGGTCATCGTGCCCCGCTTCACCCGCCAGCGCCTCATCGCCGGCCTCGCGGCGCTCGCCAACAAGCAGGACCGCAACCCGGCCCGCAAGCACGGGAACCTCCCGTTATGAGAAAGCCGGAGGCTGCAGGTCGAAGGTCCAGGGTCAAAGACCAGCGAAAGAGTGCGTTTTGCGACCGGAGCCGCTTTCCGGCGGCCGAGAGTGCTCGGGGGTTTGGCTTTCGACCTTCGACCTTCGACCTTCGACCCGGCACACACCCGGGCCCTCACCCTCGGAGCGCTGGGCGATGACCGGTCGGGCGAGGATGAAAAAGGTGCTGATCGCCAACCGCGGCGAGATCGCGGTGCGGATCATCCGCGCCTGCCGGGAGATGGGGTTGCGCTCGGTGGCGGTGTTCTCGGAGGCGGATCGTGCTGCTCTGCACGTCCGTCTCGCCGACGAGGCGTACTTCATTGGCCCCTCGCCAGCCGCCCAGAGCTACCTCAACCAGCAGGCGATCCTCGACGTGGCGGCACGCGCCCACGCCGATGCCGTGGCGCCCGGCTACGGCTTCCTGGCTGAGAACGAGGCGTTCGCCCAGGCGTGCGCCGACCAGGGGCTGCTCTTCGTCGGCCCCACACCGCGAGCGATCCGCGCCATGGGCGACAAGATAGGCAGCCGCAACCTCGCCGCCGCCGCCGGCGTGCCGCTCGTGCCGGGGCTGCGGGAGCGGCTGGAAAGCGCCGAGGAGGCGGTACGCCGGGCCGAGGAGATCGGCTTTCCGGTCATGCTCAAGGCCTCGGCGGGCGGCGGCGGCAAGGGGCTGCGCATCGCCCAGACCCCGGCCGAGGTGCGGGAGCTGCTGCCGCTCATCCGCTCCGAGGCGCTCGCCTCGTTCGGCGACGACACCGTCTACCTCGAGAAGTACCTCCGGCATCCGCGCCACGTCGAGATTCAGGTGCTCGGCGATCGGTACGGCAACCTCATCCACCTCGGCGACCGCGAATGCTCGCTGCAGCGGCGCCACCAGAAGGTGGCCGAGGAAGCGCCCTCACCGATCATGACACCCGACCTGCGGGAACGTATGGGCGAGGCGGCGCTGCGGCTGGCGCGCGCCGTGGGCTACGCCAACGCCGGCACCGTCGAGTTCCTGGTCGATGCCGACCGCAACTTCTACTTTCTCGAGATGAACACCCGCCTGCAGGTGGAGCACCCGGTGACCGAGATGGTGACCGGGCTCGATCTGGTGCTCGCCCAGCTCCGTATCACCGCCGGGGAGCCGCTGTGGCTCAGGCAGGAGGACGTGACGCTCACCGGCCACGCCATCGAGTGCCGCATCTACGCTGAAGACCCAGACAACGGCTTCGTCCCCTGCCCCGGGCGCATCGTCTCGCTCCATGAGCCCTCGGGGCCAGGCATCCGTAACGACAATGGGATGTACGAGGGCCTCGAGATCTCGATCTTCTACGACCCGCTCATCTCCAAGCTCGTCGCCCACGCCCCCACGCGGACCCACGCCATCGACCGCATGCTTCGTGCCCTCAAGGAGTTCAAGATCGGCGGCATCAAGACCAACATCCCCTACTTCATGCGCATCTTTGCCGACGCCGACTACCGCTCGGGCGCGTACGACACCAGCTTCCTCGACCGCACGTTCGCCGACGTCGACCTCGCGCTGCCTGGCGAGGAGACGATGGAGGAGCTCGAGCGCATCGCGCTGCTCGCCGCTGCGGTACGGCATCACCTGGAAAGCACGCAGACGCCCTGCGCCTGCCCCGAGGCACAGCGCTGCTCGCCCTGGCGCCTGGCCGGCCGGCGGCGTCTGGCGGCATGGTGAGGAGGCGAGCGTGAAGTTCCAAGCCCGAATCCGCGACCATCTGTACACCGTCGAGGTGAACCGCGACCGGCAGCGGTTCACCGTGCTCATCGACGGCGCGCCACACGAGCTCGACCTCGTCTTCTCCGACGCCTCGCACGACGTCGTGCTGCTCAACAACGCGTGCTACGACGTGGTCTCGGTCGCCCAGCCGGGTGGCTATCATGTCAACGTCTTCAACCGGTTTTTCGACGTCGAGGTCCTCGACCCACGGACCCGCGTCCACGGCGAGGTCGAGTCGGCAGCGGGCGGCGACCGGCCGGTGAAGGCGGCGATGCCGGGCCGGATCGTCAAGGTGCTGGTCGCGGATGGACAAACCGTGGCCGCGGGCGCGGGGCTGGTCGTGCTCGAGGCGATGAAGATGCAAAACGAGCTGCGCGCCCCCCGCGCCGGGCGAGTGCGGCAGCTTGCGGTGTGCGCCGGCCAAACCGTGGAGGCCGGTCAGACCCTGCTGGTCGTCGGCGATTGAAGGGAGGACACGCCATGCGCAACCCCGAACCACGAATCTCCCAAAACCTGGTGCCGGCCACCGAGGGCGGTGCGTCGCGCTGGGTCCACGAGGTGGCGTGCCACGACTGCTGCATCTGCGCGACCCCCAACCGCGTCCTCCCCTCCGACCTCGAGGACTTCACCGCCAACATACTGGTCGCCAACGGCGTGCCGGCGAGCGAAGCGCGGCTGGTGGCGCGCAACCTCGTGGCAGCCGACGAGCGCGGCATCCCCTCCCACGGCGTGGCGCGTCTCGGCCGTTATCTCTCCGGCATCAAGCAAAAGACGATCCGGCCCGGGGTCGAGATGACGGTCGTCGAGCCGGCGCCCGCCCTGGCGGTCGTCGACGCCCACAACGGCCTCGGCCAGGTGGCCGGCGAGCTCGGGATCAGGCTCGCCATCGACAAGGCGATGGCGCACGGGATCAGCGCCGTGACCGTCAAGCACTCCAACCACTACGGGATCGCCGGGTTCTACGCCTTGCAAGCGGTCGACGAGGGGATGATCGGCATCTCGCTCACCAACTCGGCACCGCTCGTGGTGCCGACGTTCGGGGCCGAGATGGTCCTCGGCACCAACCCGATCTCCCTCGGCGCCCCCTGCCGCCGGTTCCCGGCGTTCCTGCTCGACATGGCGACCTCGGTGGTGCCGCGCGGCAAGATCGAGGTCTACGACCGAGCCGCCAAGCAGATGCCGGTTGGCTGGGCGGTGGACGAGATCGGCTACGACTGCCAGAACCCCGGCCAGGTGTTGCGCAACCTCATCGAGCGCACCGGCGGCGGCATCCTCCCGCTCGGTGGGCGAGGTGAGGAGTACGGCGGTTACAAGGGTTACGGGCTGTCGTTGATGGTCGACATCCTGTGCGGCGTGCTCTCCGGCGCCGGCTACGGCCCCAACGTCGACGACGTGCACGGCAACCCTGCGGCCGGTACGACCGCGTTCCCCGACGTCGGCCACTTCTTCGCCGTCATCGATATCGCCCGCTTCATGCCGGTGGACGAGTTCACGGCTCGCATGGACGACTACATCGAGCGTCTCAAGGGCTCGCGCAAAGCGCTCGGCGAGGAGACGATCTTCGTCCACGGCGAAAAAGAATGGGCCAAGACACTCGTCCACCGCGAGGTGGGGATCCCGTTGGCCGAGAACGTGTTCGGCACCCTCTCGAAGCTCGGCGAGGCGGTGGGGGTGCCAGCGATGGTCGTCCAGCCCGTGCACGAACCGTGCGACTTCGCACCGCACACGCCGGGGGGTGGGGATGCCTGAGGCGAAAAAGTTCGACGTCGCGGTCATCGGCGGAGGGATCGTCGGGTGCGCCACCGCCATGGCGCTGGTGCAGCGGCACGCGCTGTCGCTCGTGGTGCTGGAGGCCGAGCCGAAGCTCGCGGCCCACCAGACCGGCAACAACAGCGGCGTCGTCCACTCCGGTCTCTACTACAAACCCGGCTCGCTCAAGGCCACCAACTGCGTGCAGGGCCGCGAGGCGCTGTACGCTTTCTGCGCCGAGTGGGGCATCGCCAACGACCGCTGCGGCAAGGTCGTGGTGGCGACCTCGCCGGCGGAGGTGCCACGCCTGGACGAGCTCGAGCGTCGCGGCCGCGCCAACGGCCTTGCCGACATCAAGCGGCTGCGGCCCGAGGAGATCCGCGAGCACGAGCCGCACTGCGCCGGGATCGACGGCCTGTGGGTGCCGTACACCGGCATCGTCGACTTCGTCGGCGTCACCGAGACGTACGCCCGGATCGTGCAGGACAACGGCGGCGAGGTGCGCACCGGCGCCCGCGTGCGGCGCTTCGCCCGCGACGGCGCGGTCTTCGTGCTCGAGACCGACGCCGGCACCGTTCGCTGCCGCGCCCTCGTCAACTGCGCCGGGCTGCAGTCCGACCGCGTGGCGAGGCTGTGCGGCGTGCGGCCGGGGCTGCAAATCGTGCCGTTCCGCGGCGAGTACTACGAGATCGTACCCGCCAAGCAGCACCTCGTGCGCAACCTCATCTACCCGGTGCCCGACCCGGAGTTCCCGTTCCTCGGCGTGCACTTCACCCGCATGGTCAAAGGCGGCGTCGAGGCCGGCCCCAACGCCGTGCTGGCGTTCAAGCGCGAGGGCTACACCAAGACCTCGTTCTCGCTGCGCGACGCGGCGACGTTCGGGACCTACGGGGGGTTCTGGCGCATGGCCGGCAAGTACTGGCGGATGAGCCTCGGCGAGTTCCACCGCTCGTTCTCCAAGGCGGCGTTCGTCAAGGCGCTACAGAAGCTGCTGCCCGAGCTCGGGTTCGACGACGTGCACCCGACCGGCGCCGGGGTGCGGGCCCAGGCGCTCGAGCCCACCGGCAAGCTCGTCGACGACTTCCGCATCGTCGAGGCCGAGCGCATGGTGCACGTGCTCAACGCCCCGTCCCCAGCCGCCACCGCCTCGATCTCGATCGGCGCGGCGATCGCCGACATGGCTCGCGCCAACTTCGGGCTCGCGTAGCCCCCGGGACCGGGCCGGAGTCACCCCCCTACTCACGAGCCAGCGCCGCCTGATCCCTGACCACCTATCCTGCTCGGCGGCCCTGGCCCTTCACACACGAGCCTGGCCGCATCGGCTCCATTCGATGCCCAGGCCACCACTCTCGCACGGCTCCACCCTCAACGATCGCGATCGGCATCGACCCCTCGTGGCACCTGCGGCCTGCTCCCAGGGATGGTCGATCTGCACACCAACTCCTTGGCTCGGCGTGAAAGCCCGCTGGCTTCGTGCGGGACAGATGCCAGAGGTTCGGACAGCCGGGACCAGGCCATCCAGAGTGCGAAACTCGAGTTCGCCCCCTGCCCCGGTTGGCCGACGAACGCCGAGCCTGCCTCTTGCCGAGCCTTCTAGGCTGGCCTACCTTTAGCACATGGGACCGCTAGCGAGACTCCTGAGCACCCTGGTAGCCGTTTCCCCGCTGTTCGTCGGCACTCATGCAGAGGGGCTCGAGCTGAAACCGGCGGAGATCCGCAAACACATCGAGCAGCCGCCGGCGAGCAGTGTGCCATCGACAGCGACTGAAGTTGAGGCCCTCGTCCTGAGCAACCGCATCGCAGCCAGCTTCATCATGCGGGGGTGGTACTCGGACGTCTCGCCGAAGAGCGGGTGGCGCTCGCAGGGTGCAATCAAGAACGACACCATCGTCCTCTTCGAGCTGGCCGGACCCAAACTGAGGTTCTCGTGGGTGACGAAGATGGATTTCCCCGATGCGGGCCGCCGATACGAGCTCCGAGTCTGGCGTGGACCGGAGCACAAGGATTCCCTGACCATCGACATCAAAGGCGACCGCCGTGCTCCGGATCTGGCAGCTTTCATTGCCGGTCCCCGTTCGGACAACGCTGAGGGCGCTCCTGACTCCGACGAGATGCTCCTTGCAGAGGTTGACTTCGCCGGACGGAGGCTTGTGGTGCCTGTCGCGGAGTGGCGGGAAGGTCTTAGGGGTGAAGACCGTCAATGGCTGCAGTCCGCAGTTGACGAAGATTTTCGAAAGGCACTTCAAGCTATCGCGGTCATCACCAAGGGCGAGCCGGAGCTTGTTATGCTGTGCGACCTTGTTCTCACTCCGATCCTCGGGAAAGACGCCCCAAACTGCGACAGAATCGACCAGTCTTTCGTTGACTACGCCGGTGGACCAGACTGCGACTTTGACTCGTGGTTCGGCGAGACCTGCCCCTTGGAGACGTTGATGCGATTCAAGCGCCGAAAGAACCCTCAGCTCAACGTCAGCAAGGCGCCCTCGCGGTAGGCGTTGGTCGGACAAGTCCTCGGCAGGCTGCTCTTCCCGCCCCTCACGTAGGGCGGCGAGGTGCGCACCGGCGCCCGCGTGCGGCGCTTCGCCCGCGATGGCGCGGTGTTCGTGCTCGAGACCGACGCCGGCACCGTGCGCTGCCGCGCCCTCGTCAACTGTGCCGGGCTACAGTCCGACCGCGTCGCGAGGCTGTGCGGCGTGCGGCCGGGGCTGCAAATCGTGCCGTTCCGCGGTGAGTACTACGAGATCGTGCCCGCCCGCCGGCACCTCGTGCGCAACCTGATCTACCCGGTCCCGGGCCCGGAGTTCCCGTTCCTCGGCGTGCACTTCACCCGCATGGTCAAAGGCGGCGTCGAGGCCGGCCCCAACGCCGTGCTACAGAGGCAGGAGGTCGCCCTGCGCGACGCGTGGAGCGGACTGACTGCCGTGGCGCCGAGCCGCGCGGCACGGGGGCTGGAAGCTTCTGGCCGTACCAGGATCACCCCTCGCCGGTGAGTGAGGGCACGCTACCAGGCGGCCGGTGGCGATCGGGCCCCAGAAGCCACGGGTGCCTCGCACCCAACCCTCCGCCGAGGCCGTCGCTCATTTGCACCATTGTCGGCGGAGCCCACCCCTGTAATCCAGTACATCCGGGGCTCGCACCTTTTCAATGTGGCGCACTCGTCCCGTCTCTCGCCCGTCTCGATGGCTATAACCCGCCGCAGTTTGCGCACCACGCGGGGCAGACCGGAATCGGATTGCAGCCGCCTTCGTCTTGATTGAATGGATCACGGAAGCCACCGCCGCCACCACCGCCACCAGACCCACCGCCGGGGTAGCCCGGATCACACTTCGCGACAGAATGGTCGCAACTAACGCCCCCATCTTCTCCGAACAAAAGTCCACAGTAGGACATGTCGACAATGTACAGCTGATATCCGGTGTCGGGGCACGCGAACAAGCATTGGGGGCACGTCCGAGCATCCATGCAGCAGTTCGCGTCTTGGGGTTGGCTGGGACCCATCCTTGGCTTTTGGTAGCAATCGTGGCAGCCTGCGACCGCGAGGGTCCGGAACCCAACGGACATCAGTACGGCAATGATGAACGAGATCATTCCTGTGGCCGATCCTCGAAAACGAACGTAGCGTCTCATCGGTTTCTCCTTTCCTCAGCTTCCTCGGGTTGGTGAGTGACGGTGATTTCTGCGTGTGCTTCCAGACCTGGCTGGACTCCCAGGGCTCCCAGGTGGGGCAGGGCCATCCCCAGTCCGGCGCGAAGAGCGAAGTACTCCGCGGCGCCGGCGGCGCGGACGACCACCCACCGACCTGTTGCCAGCGGGCCGATAGGGATCCGGTATGGTGGTTCTCTGCGGCCTACTTTGAGTGAATCGAGACGACCGAGCACTCGTAAAGGAATGAAAGCCCCATCTGGCGCAACGAGCGCCAGGTCAACCCACGGCGCGACCCGAGCCCGGTCGCCAGCGACCACGAGGCTTGCCATCCCGGCCGGCTCGGGGATCTGCAGCACCATGCCCTCTTCGAGCACCCGCCAGAAGGCAGCCAGGGGGCCTCCGACCGGTTCCAGCACGATGTCGACGGGGCGAGAAAGCACAGCCGCGGCCCACGACGGAGGCATCTCGATCGTGAAGCGACCGCTGGCGTCTGACCGAAAAGTCCTTTCGCTCTCCCATGGCACACCCCCAACCGCTGCCAAGGGAAGCATCACGAGGCCGTCCGCTCGGATCGGCCTGCCTAGCGATGAGACGACGATTCCGGTGATCCTCGCTGACTCCAGTACCAGCCGCTCGCCGGACCGCATCTCGCCCTCGGCGAGGACGACCGTCACGGTCTCGGACCGTCGCTCTCCATCCACTGCGAACAGCCGCCATTCTCCCGGAGCCAAGCCGTCGATCACAAAACGACCGCCTGAGTCGGTGATTGCATCCACGCTCGGCAAACCGAGTGGGAATGCCCTTTCCCTGGACTCGGGAGCACTTGCGGCCGTGACCCTGCTGTCGGCAACTGGGGTGCCATCGGCGCTGACCACGATGCCGGCGATCTGACCCGTCGGAATAGCCACCCTCACCGTCTCCTGGGGGTCAAGAAACGCGATTGGCCGGGTAGAGATGGGGAGTGCACCGCGCCGTAGCACTTGGACCGTGTACATTCCGGGCTTCTCGAGATACAGGCTGAACCTCCCTTCCTCATCGGTGCGCGTACGTGGCTTGAACGGCAGGTCGATGTCGACAGGGTAGAGGTCGAGCACAGCCTCGACTGGCTCGCCGCGGAGCGTGACCTCGCCTCGGAACACCGTGTTCCCGATGTCGAATGCAAGCTCTCTGTGTTCCCCTGCGCTGACCTGGATCCCCTGCTTTCCGACAACTCCGTCACCCAGAACACCTCCGAGGGACACGAGCGACACCTCCCAGTTGCCCGGCGGGACGCTGGCGAAAAGCGCCTCGCCACCGGGACCGAAGGTGGTTTGGAGGGACGCTCCGGCCAGCGTTCCCGAGGACTGCGTCGCGGACAGCACCACCCTGAGAGGATCCAGGGGCGGGAGCTCGACCTCTTCCCTCGCGTTCAGGGTGATGGCCAGCACGGCGGGAGCGGGGACCTCGATGGTCTCCAGCAACGTCTCGCGCCCCGCTCGCAGCTCGAAGGGGTCCGAGAAGTGAGGCGGGCCATCTTCGCGGAGAATCCGGACGTGAGACCACCCCGGCGACAAGCCCACGAGGCGGGCCCACCCATTGCGGTCGGTAGTGGTCGTGGGGTAGTAGCCACTCGAGCGCCCCGCGAGACTCGCACGCGCGGCGCTCGCGAGCTGATCTGCCTTCAGCACGCTGACCGCGGCGCCAGGTATCGCGCGGCCGTCGCGCCCGTCGACGACGCGCGCCAAGAAAGCGGCTCCCTCTGTCAGCGTCACCAACCCGAGGTCGTTGGCTCGATCCTCCGCCAGTGGAAAGGCGGGAAAGGTCGTGGGAGCGAATGGCGCCGCCTCGATCGTCAGGTCGGCACAGCCCGCCGGCGCGTCGACGGCGAACGCACCGTTTTCTGCGATCGCAAAGGGGAAAGTCCCGATGGGTGGCTGCTGTCGCTCCCGGGGCCCCACGCATTTCGCAACCACCAACTTCCCGAACCGCGGCATCGCGGACGTCCCTGGTGGGGCGAACTTGCCTCGCAGAGCCGCGGCTTTCAGTATCTCTACGGCCAGGGGTCGGACGCCCGCTGAGCACGTGCCCTCCCCCACCTCGATCGGGGTCAGGACGAACCCGCGACCGCCAACCACGAGCGTGGATCCCGGTCGACAGCCCCCAGGGACCGAGACCAGCAACTCCTCGCCGCGCCAGGAAACCGCGGCTTCGAGTCTGCTCGGTCGATCGCCCAGCCAGCTGACTGCCGCCAGCTCGCCGACTTCGTCCGGCCACGAGCCCCGAGGAGAAAGCCATAGATCGGCCGACTGGCCGGGCTTGCTCGCCTGTTCGGAGCAACCGACACAGCGCTCGAATCGCACGGCCATGCCAGCCGACACGTCCACATCGCCCAGGTCGACGACGGGCAGCGCCGGCTCATCGTCGGGCCCCTTCAGCCACACGTGATAGCGGGCCACTGGCAATGAGGGCCACGCCACTCGTCCGGTCTCCGGGTACGGGCAGCTCAGGAAGTGACGTGGGAGGACCGGCTCCTGCTTCGCTTGGAAGCTCGGGGGAGGCGTGATGTGGACGGTGTAGCGAGCGCTCGGGAACTCGGGCGTCGAGGTCAACACCACCTCGAGCGAGCCTCCCCCGGGACGGAGCCGAAGCAACGGAAAGCTCCCATCACCACCCGCTGCGGCAGCTGGCACGAACAGCGGATCGTACCCAGCTGCCTCTACCCATAGCGGAATCCTGCCCCCTGCCGTCGTAGGGATCGCGAACGATCCGTTCCCATCGGTCGTGACGTCGAACTCCCGGGACATGAAGCCGTGCCCGAGCGGGCTGAGGCGACCTCGATACCAGGGGGCAACGAGGTGCGCCGACCGCACGCGGCCACCACCCACTGGGCTGCCGTCCGCCGCAGCCACCACCCGGCCGCGAACGCGAACTGTGGGCTCGAGAACACATTGCAGGTCCTGCCGGCGCCCGGGGACGAGCTCGGTGGCGTCGAGCCAGGCACCGTTGTAGCCGAGCGCGAGGCAGAGGACCCGGTAGCGTCCCGGCTCGAGCTGCCAGGAGGGCGAAGGCTCGTCTTTCGCCAGGACCGCTTCTCGCACCGGTCGCGACGGCGGCTGGCCCTCCGGCACCACCGCGACATAGCGTTCTCCTGCGATGCTCTCTTGTGCGCTGCCGATGACCTGCACTTTGAGGCCCGTTGGCTCGGCGCTCGCAGCGGGAGGCGCAACGCCCTGACCGGAGCAGTACGTCGCGGCGACCCAGGCCAAGAACGCCCAGCAACTGGAGAGCAAGCGTCTTCCCCTCATGCGCTACCTCCCGGACGACGCCGAACCAACGGCGCTTGGAGTCGGATCAGTGACCTGCGACTGTAGAGCAGTGGCGAGCCCTGTTCAAGAGCCGCGCCGGGCTGGGGTAGGTCGAGCTGTGGGGAGTCAACAGCTGCCATGGGCCGACGTTGGGCCACCTCCGGTGTGGCGTGCCGTGGGCGTCGGGTCATGGGCTCGCGAACCTGCGACAGGAGCGGTAGGTTGACGATGCGCGGTGGCGTCAATATCATCGTCTCCATGATCCAGCGATTTTTGTTGTTCGTTGCGACCCTCGCTTGCGCCTCGCCTATCGCCGCCGGTGCGACGGCTTCGGGTCCGAGCCAATCGGCGTTGCAGCGGCTGGACGATCTTCGCCCGAGCAGGCTGGGTATCGATCGGCGCGGGTACCTGTGGTCTTGGAACCAGTCAACCGGCGCAACGGCTTTCCTCAGTCCCGAGGGGGACCTCAGGCCCGGACCGACGGTCAAGGACGCGTCGAGCGTCGACCTCGACTCGGAGTGGGGGGTTGTGGAGCTGCGGGGCGCCGGGGCCAGGTTGGTCATTCACCCAGTCGACGGACGAGCCCAACGTGTCGTAACGCTTCCAAACCGGGCGGTCGAGGTCTGCTGGGTCGGCGCCGACACGGTTGCGGTGTCACCCGCTTTGTCGGGTCATCGCGTCGAGATCTGGGACCTGGCGAAAGGCTTGCTCGCCTTCGCGATCGGCGACGAGGCGCCGATCGTCCCACGCGTCGGCGCTGTCATGGAACGCACCGTGCTCCTTCACTTCGATCACCCCCGTCAGCGCCTCGCGACGCTCGACGCGCTGTCCGGCGACTATCAGGTATTCGACCTGGCTGGGCATCTGCTTTTCCGAAGCAAAGCGCCGGTTCCGGAGCGCGAGGTTGCATCCCTCAAGTCGTGGCTCGAGGCAGTGGATGCCGCCGCTCGTGCGGCTGGGGACTCCCAGACCCCCGGTGTCTTCTACTTCAACGACTTCGCCCTCGACTCGAAGGGCCAGGCGTGGGTCGTGGGCGAACGCGATCGCTCCGAGGGTCGCACCACGTTCCTCGTGATCCGCGACGGTGGGAAAGTGGACCGGCACGTGCTCGAGACCAGCGACTGCTCGGCCCCAGGGGTGACCGTGTGGGGTCCGTGGCTCATCCAGTACACAGATGCGGCCGCCCCGTCGGGCTTCTGCATCGGAAAGAGGAGGCTTCCATGACGGCAAAGCTTGGAAAGGCGATCCTGTTGGCAGTCGTGCTGGCGAGTGCCCTCGCCGGCACGATCGTCGCCACCTTCAACCAGGAGGAAGGTGGAGGCGGACCCGGAGGTGGTGGATGCAACTACTGCAACCTCGATTGGTGTGGATGCTCTGCCGCACCTCTGGGCTGGTACCTGGAGTTCTATTGCGATTGCACTGGCGATCGCTGCTACCGAGAGTGCTACTACCGCCGCCTCTGAGTCTGCGCGGAGGACAGTCATGCTTCTGTCACCGACGCGAACGGGCGCACTAGCCGTCGTCGTGGTCTTGCTGATCCCGATCCCCTCGCCTGGCGCTGGCGCGGATCCGCCAGGAGGCGGCGCACCCGCCTCGGGACCTCCTCGGGCCGCACAGCGGGAGAGCGGCCCGGCGCTGTCGATTCGCCTGGCGAGCCCCAACCAGGGCGGCACATGGGCCGAGCTCACCCCACTGATGTCGCGCGCCGATGAGGTGTTGGTCTCGTTCCCAGGCAATGCTCGACAGCTCGACCTCGACAGCGTGCCGGACTGGCCGCTGCTGGTTTGCACCGGGGCGCCCGACCGCGCGACAACGTGTGTGCGCTGGCTTGCGAGCACCGGGACGATCGAGGTGCATCTGTCGCCAGGCGTGCGGGTCAGCGGTCGCTGCGTGCAGGCCGACGAGCCCCTCGCTGGCGCACGGGTTGCGGTGGTTCCTGCCGTTTTGGAGGCGAGCAGGCCTTTCACCTGGCCACTGCGTCTGGAGCGCGGCCGCCTGGTGCGCGAGGTCGTCACCGGTCCCGACGGCCGGTTCCTCTTCGAGGCTCTAGCTAGCGGCGAGTTTCAGCTGCAAGTCATCGCCCCCGGGGGGCGGATTCAACTGAGTGAGACCTTCGTCGTGCCATCTCCGGAGCGGCAGCAAGGCGAAAACGAAACCGGCGCCCGCGCTATTGACCTCGGCGACATCGTCATCGAAAAGGGTGTGGCGGTTGTCGTGAGCGCCATCCACGGCGCCGGTGCCCCGCTGCAGGACGCCAAAGTCGGCGCCGGCCAGGGCAAGCTGCCCGCAGTCACGTTCTTCGAGACCACGACCAACTCTGAGGGTCGCGCTGTGCTCTCGGGCCTCGCGCCGCTCGACCCGGTGACGATTTCGTGCCACAAGCCAGGATTCGGTTGGTGGCGGAGGTCATTCGACTTCCCTCCAGAGTCCGTCGTCTGCGAGCTGCAGCCTCTGGCGAGCGTGCGGGGCCGGGTGTCGGATACCGAGGGAGAGCCGATCAAGGGCGCGACCATCTCCATTCGGGGCGCCCCAGCCCCGGCGGAGTCGGACCAGGATGGGGCTTTCCTGCTCGAGAACCTCGAGGCAGCCGCGCACGAGATCACGTTTGCCGCTCCCGGCTTCGATGTCGCGATCGAGGCAGTGGAGCTGCGGGCTGGCGAGGAGCGTGACCTCGGGAGGATCGAGCTGACACCTGCGCCGACCTGCGAAGGCCGGATCCGCGTTGCCCGGGATGGTCGACCGGTACCTTTCGCGGTCGTAGGAATTGAAAGCCCACCTGGCCTGGGAGTGACGACGAGCCGAGAGGATGGCTCGTTCTCGCTGTCGCTGCCCTCCCGGGGTGTCGCGGTCGTGCTGGCGAGCGCAGCCGGATACCCCCCGGTGCGGCGGACAGTCGACTGCGCCCGGCACGACCAAATCTGCCCGCTGCTGCTCGACCTCGAAGAGGGGGGTCAGATCGAGGTCTCGGCTTGGGACGACGAGGCCGACACCCCTTGTGCCGGCTGCAAGGTCGGATTTGCACATGAGAGCGGGACCCGCGGCTCGCTCCGCACGGACGCCAACGGTACCGCAACCTCGGGCCAACTGGCGCCGGGGCAGTACTGGGTGGTTCTGGAGCAACTCAGGAGCCGTGGCGCCGTTATCTCGAGAAGCGGCGGCAGCGCGCAACGCTGGGTGAGCGTCGAGGCTGGAACCACGACCCATGTCCAGTTGGGGTCTCCCCTGGTCTCGGTAGTTGTGCGTCTCGGGGCGCCGCTTCCCGCCGGCATGCAACTCGTCGGGACACGGCCGTCTGGGATTTCGGTTGCCGAGGTGCGGAGCGACCGCACCCTGGTCGTCAAGCACCGCACGGGAGAAGCAACCAGGCTGTCGCTCTCCTCGCTCTCTCACGATTCTTGGGTATTGCTGGGCAACATCCCGGCTACCTTCGAGGGGTCTGCCATTGACCTCGTCGTTCCTCTGACCTCGCTTTGCGGACAGCTCGAGCCCAGCGGGTCCGGGGCAGCCAGCAGCGAGGTCCAGATTGTCCGCCTTTCTGACGGGGGCCTTGCTGCGGTCGCCATGACCTCGGCCGAGGGTCGCTTCTGCTGTCGCCACCTCCCCGCCGGCAACTACGCCCTCACGGTCGGGGGGGAGGCGTTGCGCACGTTCGCCCTCGCAGATCGGCAGGAGCTCGACCTCGGCAGGCTGGGAAAGCCACACGGTTGAGCGGGCACTCCCCCGAGTAGCGGCGTGATCCTCGGAGACGACAGCGGGGCGGGCGCGAAGACAGCGGGCGCCGTGGGCGCCGAAGCACAGCCAAGAGCGGGTCCGACCAATCCCGCCCATCTCCCGCGCAATCCCTTGGCTTTCACTCACTCGACAGTGCGGACCAGAGCCCCGAGCACACGCAGCCTGGGCCGAGCTGCCGCGACGGGCTTTTCCACTACCGCCCACCACCTACCATCGTTTCGGGGCGCAACCACTCGTCGAGCTGCTCGGCGGTCGCGAGCCGGAGCGCCAGCCCGGCCTGCTTGAGGGTCGTGCCGTCGGCGTGCGCTTTCTTGGCGATGCGCGCCGCCGCGTCGTAGCCGATGTGCGGCGACAGCGCGGTGACCAGCATGAGCGAGCGCTCGACGTGCTCCGCCAGGCGCTCGCGGTCGACGTCCATGCCCGCGAGACAGTGGTCGGCAAAGCTCCGCGCTGCGTCGGCGAGCAGCCGAATCGACTGCAGCAGGTTGTGGATCATCACCGGCTTGTAGACGTTGAGCTCGAAGTGCCCGCAAGCGCCGGCGAAGGTGATGGCCGCGTGGTTGCCGATGACCTGCGCGCAGACCATGGTGAGCGCCTCGCTCTGCGTGGGGTTGACCTTGCCCGGCATGATCGACGAGCCGGGCTCGTTCTCGGGCAGCACCAGCTCCCCCAGGCCGGCGCGCGGCCCCGAGGCCAGGAACCGCACGTCGTTGGCGATCTTGTGCAGCGACACCGCGACGACGTTGAGCGCGCCCGAGGCCTCGACAATCGCGTCGTGCGCGGCCATCGCCTCGAAGAAGTCGCCGGCCGGCTCGAACGGCAGCCCGGTCAGCCGCGACAGCTCGGCCGCGAACACCGCGGCGAAACGCGGGTGCGCACCGAGCCCGGTCCCCACCGCGGTGCCGCCCTGCGCGACCCGGTAGAGGGCAGGGAGCACCGACTTGACGCGCCGGATCCCCTCGCGCACCTGCGCCGCCCAGCCGCCGATCTCCTGCCCCACCGTCATCGGCACCGCGTCCTGGGTGTGCGTGCGGCCGATCTTGATCACCTCGCGAAACACCTGCGCCCGGGCCTCGAGCGTCGCCAGCAGGTGGCCGAGCGCCGGGAGCAACTGCTCCCGGATCTCCCACACCGCGGCGACGTGCATGGCGGTGGGGAAGCTGTCGTTGGAGGACTGCCCGCGGTTGACGTGGTCGTTGGGGTGCACTGGGTGCTTGCCGCCGCGGGCGCCGCCGAGCAGCTCGTTGGCGCGGTTGGCGAGCACCTCGTTCATGTTCATGTTGGTCTGGGTGCCGGAGCCGGTCTGCCAGACGGACAGCGGGAACTCGCCGTCCCACCTTCCGGCGAGGACCTCGTCGGCGGCGGCGGCGATCGCCTCCCCGAGGCGCGGCTCGAGCTCACCGAGCGAGATGTTGGCCAGCGCCGCCACCTTCTTCTGCAGCGCCAACGCTCGGATCAGCGGGACCGGCAGGCGCTCCTCGCCGATCCGAAAGTAGCGAAGCGAGCGTTGCGTTTGCGCCCCCCACAGCCGCTCGGCCGGGACCTCGATGACACCCATGGAATCGGTCTCGCTCCGTGTCGATTCGGACATGCGACCTCCCGGACGGGCCTCGGACGCGGCCCGATCAGTGCACGACCGGTGGCTTCATGCTGCCGGCCGCGAAGTCAGCGACGAGCTCCGCGATGTGGTCGGCGAGGATCCTCCGCCGCAGGTTCTCGCTCGTGGCTTGGAGCAGGAGCTGGCGCTCCTCGGGGGCCATGTCGACGAGCAGCGCGGCCCGGAACGAGAGTGGCGCCGCGCCTTCCGCCGACACGAACACCGGCTTGCCGACCTGCAGCTCCGCGAGCTTGGTGGTCAGGGCCAGCAGCCGCTCCCCGAGCGTCGCGTCGAGCACCTCGTCCTCGTCCACGAACGGCTCCACGATCGCCTCGAAATAGGGCTGCTCGTCGAGGACCTCGTGGATCTGCACCCGCTCGTCGCCGATGGTGAGGATATCGAGCCGCCCATCACCGTACTCCTCGAGCACCCGGTGCAGGCGGACCGTGCAGGCGATGACCGCGACGTTGTCGCGCCAGTGGTAGGCGATCGCGAACGGCAGCGGGCGCCCATCGGCATCGCCCTGCCGCACCCGGCCGAGCATCGTCCGGTATCGCTCCTCGAAGATGTGGAGCGGCACGGCCTCACCGGGGAACACCACGATCGGCAGCGGAAACAGCGGCAGTCGCGTCGACACGCACCCTCCATTGGCCGCAAGCGCTCCCGAATCTCCAGCATTCCCACCCCTTGTGCCCGCCGGGTGCAGCCGGTGATGTCCGCGCGGCTTCCGACCCCTCGCCCGGCTCGCCACCCTCCCCCACTTCGTGGGACGAGGGGAGGCGCTCGCCAAGACCGTCGCCCGATAGTGGGCACGGACCCGGGGTCACGGCTCCGGCGCCCACCGCCCGAAAGCAGCGCAGCCGACAGGGTCACGGCCCCTCCGGGAAGCAACTCTTTTGTGGCCGGGTTTCTTCGAAACAGGGAGGGACCATGGCTTCCGAGACGATCGACCGCGCAACCGCGCACTTTGCGAAGTTGGTGGAGGAGCAGCTGGCTCGTGTCGAGCGCATGAAACAGGCGGAGCCGCCGCTGGACTTCGGGGCGATCAGGCCGATCAAGGTCGGTATCTGTTTCGGGGACGGGATTGGGCCGATCATCTCGAAGCAGACGATGCGGGTGCTCGAGGGGCTGCTCGCCGACGAGATCGCCCACGGCAGGGTCGAGCTGCGCACCATCGAGGGGCTCACCATCGAGAACCGCGTCGCCCACCTCAAGGCGATCCCGGACGATGTCCTCTCGGAGCTCAAGGCCTGCCACGTCATCCTCAAGGCGCCCACGACCACCCCGGAGAAGGGCGGCCCGTACCCCAACATCGAGAGCGCCAACGTGGCGATGCGCCGCGCCCTCGACCTGTACGCCAACGTCCGTCCCGTCAAGGTGCCGAAAGACGGCATCGACTGGGTGATCTTCCGCGAGAACACCGAGGGCGCCTACATCCTCGGCTCGCAAGGCATCGCCGTCACCGACGAGCTGGCGTTCGACTTCACCGCCGTCACCCGTCAGGGGTGCGAGCGCATCATCCGCATGGCGTTCGAGTACGCCCAAGCAAACGGCGTCGACCGGGTCACGGTGGTGACCAAGGCCAACGTGATCAAGACCACCGACGGCCTGTTCCTCGACGTCGCCGATCGGATCGCCAAGGAGTACCCCGGCATCACGTGGGACGCCTGGTACATCGACATCATGACCGCCAAGCTCATCGACCCCAAGCGGCGGACGCAGTTCCGCGTCATGGTGATGCCCAACCTCTACGGCGACATCCTCTCCGACGAGGCCGCCGAGTTCCAGGGCGGTGTCGGCACCGCCGGCTCGGCCAACATCGGCAGCCGGTACGCGATGTTCGAGGCGATCCACGGCTCGGCCCCGCGGATGATCGACGAGGGGCGCGGCGAGTTCGCCGACCCCGCCTCGCTCATGCGCGCCGGCTCGATGATGCTGCGCCACATGGGGCTGGCCGAGAAGGCCGAGCGGCTCGACCTGGCGCTCGACGTCTGCACGCTGCTCGAAAAACGGGTCAAGATCACCGGCCGCGCCTCCGGCGCCACCGCCGCGGCGTTCACCGACTACGTGCTCGCGACGCTCGCCGACCCCGAGCTGCCCGCCCGCCACGCTGCCCTGCTAGGCTGACCGGAGGAGGAGCGATGCCCACCACCCCCCGCATGGACGTGTTCGGCGTGCGCCGTCGGGTCGAGACGGCGTCCGGCGCGGTCGACGTCTACTCGCTGCCGACGCTGCAATCGCGCGGCTTCGCCGTGGACCGGCTGCCGTTCTCGCTCAAGGTCCTGCTCGAAGCGCTGCTGCGCACGTGCAACAACGCCGACGTGACCGCCGACGACGTGGTCAAGCTCGCGCGCTGGGAGGCCTCGCGCCCGGCCGAGGTGGAGATCCCGTTCAAGCCGGCGCGCGTGGTGCTGCAGGACTTCACCGGCGTGCCGGCGGTGGTGGACCTGGCGGCAATGCGCTCGGCGATCGCCCGCATGGGCGGCGAGGTGCGCCGGATCGAGCCGCTCATCCCGGCCGAGCTGGTCGTTGACCACTCCGTGCAGGTGGACCTGTTCGGCGTCCCCGAGGCGTTGCGCGAGAACATGCGGCTCGAGTTCGCGCGCAACCGCGAGCGCTACGAGCTGCTCAAGTGGGGGCAGCAGGCGTTCCAGACGTTCACCGTCGTGCCGCCCGGCGTCGGCATCGTCCACCAGGTCAACCTCGAGCTGCTGGCTCGTGGCGTCTTCGCGGTCCCCGACGGCGACGGCCGTGTGGCGTACTTCGACTCCCTCGTCGGCACCGACTCGCACACCACGATGATCAACGGCCTCGGCATCGTCGGCTGGGGTGTGGGGGGGATCGAGGCCGAGGCGGCGATGCTCGGCCAGCCGCTGTACATGCTGCTGCCCGAGGTCGTGGGGGTGCGGGTGGTCGGCACGTTGCCGCCGGGCGCCACCGCCACCGACGCCGCTTTGGCGGTCACGCAGATGCTGCGAACGCACGGCGTGGTCAACAAGTTCGTCGAGTTCTTCGGGCCGGGACTCGCGGCCATGACGCTGCCCGACCGCGCCACCATCGCCAACATGGCGCCAGAGTACGGCGCCACCATGGGGTTCTTCCCGATCGACGACGAGGCGCTGCGCTACCTCGCGGTTTCTGGCCGCACGCCCGAGCACGTGGACCTGGTGGAGCGCGTGGCCAAGGCGCAGGGGCTGTTTCGATCCGACCTCACCCCCGACCCCGACTTCACCACCGTGCTCGAGCTCGACCTCGGTACGATCGAGCCCAGCCTCGCCGGCCCCAAGCGCCCGCAGGACCGGGTGCGGCTGTCCGACGTCAAGCGCGGCTTTCGGGCGGCGCTCACCGCCCCGGTCGCCGCACGCGGGTTCGGCCTGCCCGAAACGGCGCTCGGCGCCACCGGCACCGTGGCCGGATCCGAAGCCACCGCGCTGCGTCACGGCGCCGTGGTCATCGCCGCCATCACCTCCTGCACCAACACCTCCAACCCCTCGGTGATGCTGGGCGCCGGCCTCGTCGCCAAAAAGGCTGTCGAGCGCGGGCTCGCCGTCCCGGGCTACGTCAAGACCAGCCTCGCTCCGGGCTCGCGCGTGGTCACCGACTACCTCGACCGCACCGGCCTCACCCCCTACCTCGAGCGGCTCGGCTTCCACACCGTCGGCTACGGCTGCACCACCTGCATCGGCAACTCCGGTCCGCTCCCCGACGCCGTGGCGGCCGCCGTCCGCGAGGGCGATCTGGTGGTCGCGGCCGTGCTCTCCGGAAACCGCAACTTCGAGGGCCGGATCAACTCCCTCACCCGAGCCAACTACCTCGCTTCCCCCCCGCTCGTCGTCGCCTACGCCCTGGCCGGCACCGTCGACATCGACCTTGCGACCGAGCCGCTCGGCGTCGACCGCGAGGGGCAGCCGGTCTTCCTGCGCGACCTCTGGCCGAGCCCCGAGGAGCTGCAGGCGGTGCTCGGCGCCGCCGAGGATCCCAACACGTACCGCACGATGTACGCCGACCTCAACGCCTTCAACCCCGAGTGGAACGCCGTGCCGGTGGCCGACGGGCTCGAGTACGACTGGAAGGCCGACTCCACCTACATCCAGGAGCCGCCGTTTTTCGTCGACCTGCCGGCCGAGCCCGGCGCCATCGGCCCGATCGAGGGCGCACGGGCGCTCGTCGTGCTGGGCGACTCGGTGACCACCGACCACATCTCGCCCGCCGGGTCGATCACCATCCAGAGCCCCGCTGGGCAGTACCTCATCGCTTCCGGCGTCGACCCCGCCGACTTCAACTCCTACGGCGCCCGCCGCGGCAACGACCGCGTCATGGTCCGCGGCACCTTCGCCAACATCCGCCTGCGCAACGCGCTCGCCGACGGCAAGGAGGGCTGGCACACCGTGCACCTGCCTTCCGGCGAACCGATGTCGATCTACGACGCAGCGATGCGCTACCGCGCCGAGGGCACCCCGCTCGTCGTGCTCGCCGGCAAGGAGTACGGCACCGGCTCCTCGCGCGACTGGGCCGCCAAGGGCACGCTGCTGCTCGGCGTCAAGGCCGTCCTCGCCGAGAGCTTCGAGCGCATCCACCGCTCCAACCTCGTCGGCATGGGCGTGCTGCCGCTGCAATACCTCGCGGGCGAATCAGCCGCATCCCTCGGCCTCGACGGCCGCGAGCGCTTCGCCGTCGCCCTGTCAGGCGACCTGCGCCCGCGCCAGGAGGTCGAGGTGACGGCCACCGGCGACGACGGGACCGTGAAGACGTTCCGCGCGCTGGTGCGCATCGACACCCCGATCGAGGCGGAGTACTACCGGCACGGGGGGATCCTGCCGTACGTCCTGCGGCACATGCTGAAGTAGCCTCATCGAGGAGCGCGCCACCGGTCTCCGCCCGAGGCCCGAGCCCGGCGCAGCCCCACCACCACCCCAACCGCCCGAGGCTTGGTCGGTCTGGTGCCCGTCCAACCGCACCAGCACCTGCTCACATCTCCCCTTTCCGCGACAATCCGGCCCCAGTTCCCTGCCACCTGCACCTCGCCGAAACCGCGATCCCGCCTTCATCGAGCCCAATCCTGGCTGCGCTGAGAAAGAAAATTCCTACCGATGAGCTGGACCAGCGTATCGAGCAGCTTCTTGACGTCCAACGCGCTCCTGGTCAGCAGCTCAGCGCCGCGCGCCGCGATGGCCCAGGTGCCAGGCCCGGTGCTCCGCTATTGGTGTTGAAGACCGCCCTCGCTAGTCGCCGCCTCGGCCACAGGCGTGCCGCGACGTTGCCACCACTTCACAACGATGCCCACCGCGCCAACGAGCGTGCCGGTGGGGGTGCCAAATAGCGCGGCGAGGAACAGCACGACATGAACCACTTGCAGCACCGTCTTGACCCAGCCCTCTCCCATGCCTTTGGCCACCACCTCGGCGATCCCACAGACCACCACAGCGCCCACGCCGCCAAACAGCGACCCCATGAGCAACACCACGTAGTGTCGCAGGGTCTTCAGCCCGAGCGTGAGCGCCCGGACGACAGCCAAAATGGCGAGATAGGCGAGCGCGATACCAGGCGGGTTGTCGGCCACGCCCACGATCGCAGCGGCCACGAATAGCGCAGCGGCACAACCGAGGTACGTAAGCCGGGAGCGCAGCAGGTGCGCGCCAGTTCGAGCCTTCTCGTGATCGTTCATTGAGGGCCTCCTCTCGGTCTGTGAGGACACTGCTACTTCCCCTGCTCCTCACCTGCCTGCCGTGGCAGCCTCAGGCCGTCGGCCTCATGTCGACGAAGTCATCCCGCGCCACCCGCTTCGCACGCAGCGCGGCGACAATCAGCCCGACGCCGGCAAGCACGAGCGGCAGCGGCAGCGTGAGCAGGAGCACTGCCCCGACAATGATGTCGCGACCAGTGTTTCTGTACCCGATCGGGATGAGAAAGACGATGCACGCGAGCGCCGCGAGGATGAGCAGGACGCCGCCGACATTGGGCCAGCGGATGCCGATGGCGGTGAATGCGATGAGCCCCAGACCAATCGCCGACTCGGGCGAGACGCCGTGCGACACCGTGGAGAACGCGAGCCAGAGCGAGCCGCAGACGAACCCGAGGATGAGCGCCATCTTCCGACCGCCGTACCCCTGCACCACGCTGATCACCACGCGCACGACGAGCGGCGCGACGATGAGGAGCCACAGCTCCACCGGCGGTTCTTGCTTGAGCTGGAACCACGAGCGCGCGAACAGCGCGAAGAGCACCAGATAGGAAACGATCAGCGCGTAGTGGCTGGCGCGGTAGTCGAGCAGGCGCTGCCGCTCGTCCAGATCGGGCGCGGGTGCGACCTCGCGCAGCAGCGGTCCAAGGGCCGGGAGCACGAGGAGGAAGACCCACGCGTTCACATTCCACACGGCCATCAGCGCCGCTGTCGCCACGACCCACAGAACCCGGATGATGATCAGCATTCGGCTCGTCATGCTTCCACCTCCTCGATCACGAACAGCTCCTCGACAGTGGTATCCAGCACCTTGGCTAGCCTCAGCGCCAGCTCGACCGACGGGTTGTAGTTGCCCTTCTCGATCGCCACGATGGTCTGCCGCGACACGCTGACCTTGTCGGCCAGCTCCGCCTGACTCAGCTCGTTTCTCATGAAACGGAAATAGCGGACGCGGTTGCTCAGTCCCATTGGCTCGCTCCTGACCCCAATGTAATGTCGCCTTTTCTTTTTGTCAAGTTACCTTTACCTCCCTCAGTCACCAGGACGCGTGAGACGGTGCCAGCGTGCACCCAGCGCGGAAGCCGCCCGGGATCAGCGAAGAGAGAAGATGAGAACAGCGGAATGCCGTGTCTGGCACCGTTGCGGCACCGCTGCCGGCCGCTGCCTTGGCCAGCGGGTCTTTGCAGGTCGCTGACCTCACGCTTGCTCACATCATCGCGTCCGCCTTCTCGAGGCTTTTTCTGGCGCACGCCTGGCACTGCCGGTTGGCACCCCGGTCCACGACTGCCAGAACGCGCTCCACTTCCGCTTGCTGAAGGTCGTTCGCAGAGAATGTGCGCTATCAAGCGCCTATCTACTTCAACTCGCTGGGGATCGCAAGAAGCCCATCTTTGGGCTCAACGCTGAACCGGACCCTCTTGTAGGTTCCCTTCTCCCTGCCGGCACGGCCGGCAAAGCTGTAGCCGTCCGGGAAACGGATGCCGTCGACGTCAAGGTAGCCGTCCACCACGTTCTCCCACAGCTCCGGTTTGGGGCCGCCATCCCGGCTCACCAGGCGCCTGCTGACCAGGAAGCTGCTTGCATCGACGACGTACGTCACGCTCCCGCCCCCGGACAGCGAGACATGGAGCTTGTAGGCGTCGGCGCCGTTCACTTTCTCGATCCCGACGAGCTCTGCTGGGTAATCGAAGAACGCAGGAAACACCCGGGCGATGTCAACCTCGAAGTGACGCCAGTACTGGGCTCAATCAGCTCCGCACCACGCTCGCCTCGGCGCACAATCACCGCCGCGTGACCGCGACGCCCCGGCCGTCCGTGCCGCGCACGACGCGAGGCCCGAGCCTGGCGCAGCCCCACCACCACCCCAACCGCCCGGGGCTTGGCCGGTCCGGTGCCCGTCCAGCCGCACCAGCACCTGCTCACATCCCCCCTTTCCGCGACAGTCCGGCCTCAAATCCTCACCATCGGCACCTCACCGAGGCCTTGATTCCACCTCCATCGAGCCCTACCATCACTTGCAGTGAGAAAGGAAATTCCTGTCCATTGACGTTCGCTGGCGACGCGGCGGCGTTCGAGACGACGAACGCCGACGGCCCCCACTTCAGGCTTCTTTACCGCCTCCTTCCCGACCGCACCCTTGCCGCCGAGTCCCACGTCGCTCCGCCGGGGAAGGAGTTCGGCCTCGACATCAAGGGCGCCGCCCGCCGCGTGGAATAGGGGCACGGACCGAGCCGGCGCAAACAGGAGGGACGCATGAACCCAGAAAGCGAAAGGAAGGCGCCAGCCCGGGTCATGTCGGTGCTGGCGGCATTGGCCATCGCCCTGCAGCTGGCCCTGCCGGATTTTATTAGCGCACAGGAAGAGGAGAAGATCGGCGGCTGGGGCGGGGCAGCGCTCCGCGTCCAGATGAACGAGGAGAGCGACAGGCTGCTGAACGGCCGCATCGGCCCGGGACTGATCCAGACGCTGGCCCGCCGCCGCTTCGTTCCCTGGGAGCGGAGCGCGGTCTGCATCAACGTGGTGCGGACGCGCATCGCCCTCGGTGCGGTGACCAAGAACTGGAACACCGATTCGCTCGCCGCGCTGCTTACCCTCAGCGAGAAGTCGTCGTACGCCAGGACGAACCCCTATGTCCGGCTGACGAAGGACGGCGGCAACGAGTCGTACGAGGCGCAGCTGGCGGCCAGGATCCGGAACTCGCCGGGAAATCTTGCGCCCCAGGACGTGCTGGCCATGTCCCTCGACGTATGCCGCGACGATTACAGCCTCGCCACGCTGACCGCCCACAACCTTCTCAAGGAGGTCGCCTATGCCGAGCGGCGGAACGATCACGGCGTAATCGGCGTCGCGCCGGGCAGGAAAGGGGACCTGTACACCACCATCCTTCCGCGCGACATCTCCAGCAAGCTGATCGACCTGCGCCCCGAGGGCGATGCCGTCTTCTACGACCGCATGGGGCCCTGGTACCATGCCTTCGGGCTGTTCTTCGTGGGCAGCGTCGCTAGCGGCACCGAGGCGCAGATCTTTAGCGAGATCGAGAACTTGACCCGGTTGCTCCATGCCGGTAGCGCCCCCGATTATTTCAAGGAGAGGATCAACACCTGGGCGGGCAACCTCGCTCCCAAGCTGAACGCCCAGGTCAACCGGAATATCTCCTCGAGCCCGCCGCCCGCGCCGCCTCCCTCGCTCCCCCCCGCGCCCTCGGCCGGGAACGGCTACTGGAAATTCACCGGCGAGAGGGTCGTCAAGGGCAAGCCCTTCCTCGTCGGCCCCGCCGATACGTCCAAGGTGGATACCTCGGGCGGCGGCAGCACGCTGACCACGAACTATTCGCAGAGGAACTGGCGCTCGACGGCCACGTTCTCCTGGACCCCCACCGGCGGCCTGGGCGTCCTGCAGCCTGGCGCGAAGCTGTCGTTCCGGGGCATCCTGACCCATTCGGGCGACGGCTCGGCGTCCGCTGGAATCAGTTTTCAGGCGTACGGCCAAGAGCCCGGCACCGGCGGCCCACAAGGCTCGGCCGCCACGAAAAACTGGGACCGGGTCGCCAACCGCACGGAGACGAAGCAGGCCGAGATCACCGTCCCCAGCGGAGCGCTCTTCCCCGGCAGGCGCATGGAGCTGCGCTTCGAGGTTTACCCTGGCGGCGCCAGCAGCGCCCTCTACCGCACGTATGAATGGGCCAGCTCCAACGCCCCACAGGATGGGGGTAGAACCGCTCCGGCAGCGGCGGACTGGTCGGGAAGCTGGTCGAGCGACTTCGGCCGTATGAGCGTACGGCAGGACGGAAGCCAAGTGACCGGCACCTATGACTTCAAGGGCGGCCGCTTCGACGGGAACGTCGTGGGGAATATGCTGCGCGGCCGGTGGACGCAGACGAACGGCAGCGGGCGCTTCGAATTCCAGTTGAGCGCGGACGGGCGCTCCTTCAGCGGCCGCTGGGGTTACGGCGAAACGCTGAGTGGGGGAGCCTGGAAAGGCAGGCGCGAATGATGATCAGAGCGGTGAGGCCTTTCTCGCCGCGGTGCTCTCGGTGACCAGCCGCCAGGCCGCCTCGTAGATCTGGTCGTCGGGGCAATACAGGCGCAGCACCGGCCGCCAGGAATTGGAGAGGGTGATCGTCCGCCAGCGGCGAAAAGGGGTCGCTTTGCGGACATCGCGCCAGCGGATGCCGACGGCGTTCATGGAAGAGGCAACAAGCGAGCCGCCGAGCAGCAGCGGCGAGCCAGACAGGGCCCCGACCACCAGGCCCGCCTTCTGGGCCGCGCGCGCCGCGCAGCCACTCTCGTAGGCGGCGCCCTTCTCATTCAGCACGAAGCGGGCCTCCAGGCGGTTGCGGAAAACGACCGCCGCGGCGAAAACGAACAGCGCCGCGACCACGCCGATGGCGATCGCCAGCGCCTTCAGCGCCCCGCCCCAGTCGGGCCGGTCGTCGCCGCTCAGCACGAAGACGATGATCCCCCCGAAGACGACCAGAGGCACGGCCAGCGCCTTGATAAGGTCGATCCAGATGAAGGGATTGTCGAGGAGGGGGATGGCTACGCGCCATTCCAGTGCCCTCTCTTCGCCGTTCGCCATCGCGGCGAATTATAGCTGCCTGGCCTCGCCGCCGCTCGTCATCGCCAACGCCCTGGCCGGCACCGTCGACGTCGACCTCACCACCGAGCCGCTCGGCGTCGACCGCGAGGGACGGATGGGTATCGAGTAGACCGAGGAGGTCACCCTCCTCGGCCCCCCACAGATCCGGACGTGCGGATTTCCCGCATCCGGCTCCTCAGCACGATCGGCTCGCTGCGGTTCGGTAGATCGAGTGCACGACACGGGCTGAAGGCAGTGGAAAGCGAGCGAGGAGCCGGGTGACGCGCGTCCAGTGCATACGAGCGTTCTGTGAGCGCCGGTTGAGCCACGTCAGCCAGGCCAGGTCGAGGTGATGGGCCAGGGCGGTCAGTGCCTCCCCGGGTCGCTGTCTCGCCACTGTCGCGATGTGGTCGAGTCGCGGTGAGATGGTCTCCAGGCTCTGGGTCCGAGGCATCGTTCCCCCATACCACTGCTATCGGCCGGCGCCACCTTCCCTCCACGGGGTCCCTTCGGGCTCGGTTCCCCCGCTTCTCCGGTACTACGAGACGCTCCGACTCCCTGCCACGCGTCCCAACCGCCTCGTTGCCTCGACCGCCGGTACCATGCCGCGCCGCTTGTCGTTCGCTCCCACGCCGGGGCTCGGCGCTCCCCGTCGCTAGCCTGGGCTTCGATCACCGGGCTCCCTCACCGGTCCTCTCGGGTCTGGACATGGCAGGGTCTCTCAGGTCCCTGGCGACCCCCCATGCGGACATACCGCGCTCCCCTCGGACTCCGGCGGCCCGAAACGCCACATACCGCTCGGCGCCCCGGCGTGGCCTTCCACCCCTGGTACGATGTCGGCGTCCTGCAACCCGTGATTTCGGAGCTCAATCACGCGGCCTGGATCTGCGCCCCTCCGGTAGTGCTCGCACTGACGACGTTGATCGCCGTTCGCCCCGCACCCGCAAGGGTTGAGTAACGAGGGCCCGATGTGGCGGATCGGCCTGCAGGTCGAAGGCGGGCGGTACTTCGACCAGCTCGCAGCGACCGAGAACGGCTTCTGGCTTTTCCCCGTGGCGCCGGGTGAGCTCCTCCGCTGGGTCGAGCGAACCCCGGACTGGCTCATGATGCAGTCTGCGCAAACCACGGGCAGGGAAATCGAGGCGGCTTCGTCTTCGCGCCCGTGACGCCGCCACCCGGACCTCCCGTCTCGGCTCCCCGCCAGGGCTGCGGCGCCACCCTCCCTTCGGCCCGCCCGACAGCAGGGCAGTCGAGGGTCTCGCACCTCATGATCGCCGCCCACGGCAGCAGCGGCCACCTGCTGCTCACCGCGACGCGCCACATGCAAATTCCGGACAGTGCATGGCGGTTGGAGAGATCGACCATCACCGCTTTCCCCAACGGCCGTATGGCCCTGCTCGTCCCGGCCGACGCCGACACCTTCGGCCCGGGCACCTCCGAGATCCCGATGCTCTCCCGACGAGCCGAGCGGCTGCCGTCAGCGGAACACGAGCCGTGCGAGGCTCTGGGTCGGGATGACCTGGGTTGCCTTCTCGTCCACTCGGTAGACCACCACGAACCGGCTCGTCGTCGTCACGAGCTGGGCCACCACGGGCGGTGCTTTCGAGTCATCCACCAACACGTACTCGCACGCGTGGCCGGCGCCGCTCTTGATGGCGCCGGCGACGGTGCGGGCGTACTGGTCGAGGTAGTAGAAGACCCAGAACGCCGCCCAGAATGTGCAGACCACGGCCGGCACCCGGGGGCTCGAGCGCTTCGCCTGCTGCTCGATGGTTCGCATCAGAACGTTCCGCTTCTTCGGCGGCGCCGCCTTGAGGTGGGCTATGAGCGCGTACAACCCAGCGAAAATGCCGATCGCGAAGCCGGCCCACGCCACGACCGCGAAGTCGCGCACCGCGAACATCAAGAAGTCCGCGCCGTCCGCGAGATCCAGGATGTTGATGCCGAATCGCCTGCACAGCCGCCAGTTGTAGATCGCCCCGATGACCGTCAGGACGAGGTAGGCCACGGTCAGGATCAGCGCCGGGTTCTCGCGCAGGTGCCGCCGCCACCAGGTAGGCTCGTGCACTTCTCGGCTCGCGCTCTCGTCGGGCATGTCGTGCTCCTTCGGCGGGAGTATGCCACGCCGCCATCGCGGCAGCGAGCGAGCCGGCGGATGATCCAGGCCGATCGCTTCGCGGGGTCCAAGAGCACGCGGCGCACCACCGGTGGGTGCCGCTCATCCGCCGCTTCTCCGAGATCGACCCCCTGGTCGACCCGCGCGGTGGCGGAGCACTCAGCATCATTGCAAGTCGCTGCGAGCCGAGGGTGATCGGGAGGATCCTCCGACACCCCGCCGCGACGGTCGTCGATGCCCGCAGCCCACGCGGCAGCGATCCGTGCTCACCGCGACAGTCCGGCCGCAGATCCCCGCCATCGGGAGGGCCAACGACGCCACCTGGTGGACATCCTTGCTGAGCGCTTCCGCATGCTTCTTGTCCGGTTACACCGCCACGGCAGCGGCCTTCCTCATCGCCCTCATTCGGGCGGTGAAGTGATCCCAAACCGCGCTTGCGTACCCGACCGTAGGCCCACCCCTGCCCCATGGCCTGCGGCATCCGCCCATTTCTGAGGGATACTGACGCGCGTGCGCATGATCGTCTCCGCGGTCGGCGACCTTCCCGAGTCGCTGGCTACTCAGGCCAGAAAGATCCAGGAGCAGGCCTGGCCACCCGCCCCCGGCGACGCCATTTCGGGACCCGACCCGGGTCTGGAGCCAGTGTTCATGGTGTTGCTCGACGAAGATCACGATGTCGTGGCTACGCTTTTTGTACTTCGCAAACGGATCACCCGCGCTGGCCGGGGCTGGTACGCGGGCGAGCTCAGCGCAGTGGCCACACGCGCCGACCTGCGCGGTCAGGGGCTCGGCCATGAGCTGGTGGTCGGCGCCCGCGAGGAAATGGCCTCCATGGGTCTGGATCTCGGAATCTTCACCTGCGACCGTCCTCTCCGTGAGTTCCACCAGCGAGCCGGGTGGGAGGAGTTGCCGGGCACCGTTCTGGTCGGAGGCACCCCGCAGGAGCCGTTCGCCAGCGATCAATCGATGAAACGCGCGTCAAAGACAATTCACAGTGATCTTCGATGGGCAGTGTAATTGGCTGAAATTCACGATCTTCTCAAGAAAAATCAGGGCTAAACGACGTCGGATTCAAATTAAGATTCCAGGACTGGGCAGTTTAACCATCGCACATATCGTCATGGACAATAATGGCACCCTTGCCTGTGACGGGAAATTACTTGCCGGCGGCGCGGAATTGCCGAAATCGCTCAACGAGGCGGTTTACTTTCACGTTGTCACCGCCGATACCTTTGGCGTCGCCCAAAAGCAATTGCGAGGGCTGCCATGCACCTTGACGATTCTTCCGCCAGAAGATCAAGATATTGGCAAGCTGGAGTATATCCGAAAGTTTCGGGAACAGCAGACTTTACGCATCGGAAATGGGCGGAATGACGCACTGATGATCGAACATGCCGCGCTGGGAATCGCTGTCATCCAAGCCGAAGGCGCGTATGCGCAGACCGTGCTGAATTCAGATGTGGTCTGTAGAACCATCTACGAGGCGTTAGAGTTGTCGAGGAATCCCGACCGTTTACAGGCAACGCTGAGAACATTCAATGAACATCACTCATGCCCAAATTGCAATATCGGCGCATCTGATAGGAGAAAAAGATTATGAAAAGAAAACCTGATCTCATGATTCTGTTGTTGATCGTCGTTTCTCTTCCAATAGCAGGCTGCACGACGCGCTCGATCTCGGATTCCGCCTACCAGCGCGGACGCAACTGGTATTATAGGTACAACGATTCTCAATATCAGGGCGAACTCAATGAACTCTCAGTATTGGGCGTCAGCACACATGACAGCCCGACCGAAGCCGATATTCACGCCGCGTTATCCAATTCCGGAAAAGTGCTTTTGAATCAGGGCGATCCGGTAATTCTCATTCAATCCGGCGCGATGTTCCCGGATGATCCGATGCTCAGCGAGATGCAAAAATACTTTACCGTGATTCCATTAAGCGGCATCCCGGAACAACCCGCAACGCCGCAGGTAACGCCGGAGAATCCGCCTCAGCCAGCCTCATCGTTGAACAAAGTGCTGCGTCTGGCGGCGGCGCGTTCCGGCGCGAAAACGTTGATTGTGTACTGGGGGATTCTGGAAACAGCGCAGAAAAATCAAGTGACCAAAACCGTGTCATGGGTGCCGATTCTCGGCTCGTTGATTCCCGATGAAGTCCAGCAGATGCGCATTCGCCTGAAAGCCGTGATAATTGATGTCGCCGCCGGAAATTGGACGATGCTCACACCGCAAGCCTTCAGCGACACCCGGTTCAGCGCGCGCCCTCTCTGCCAATGTGGGTGAGACACGGGGTTGTGTTGATATTAGTGTAGAGGGCGGAGGAAAGAGCGAGTATGTCCCTGTACCAACGATCCCCAGCCTCTGGCCCCGGTCTGACGGAGGAGACCGCGGGCGAGCGCAGCGAGACCGCTGGATCCGGAGGCAGCCCGGGGCCAGAGGCTGCCGCGTCGCTGCTTCGGGCCGACCTCGTCATCGCCGACCCCGAGGTGCCCGAGAAGGCTCGCCGGCGTCAGTTCTCCGCCGCGTACAAGCTGCGGGTCCTGAAGGAGGCCGACGCCTGTGACCAGCCTGGGCAGCGTGGCGAGCTGCTGCGCCGTGAGGGCCTGTACTCCTCGCACCTGGCCGTGTGGCGGCGGCAGCGGGAGGCAGGCTCCCTCCAAAGTCTCAGCCCCCGCAGGCGGGGTCGTCGGCCGCGGGTGACGAACCCATTGGCGAAACGGGTGACGGACCTCGAACGGGAGAACAGCGGCCTGCGCGCGAGGCTCCGCCAAGCCGAGCTGATCATTGACGTCCAAAAAAAAGTCTCACAGATTCTGGGGGTGGCGCTCGAGCCCTCAGAAGGCGCCGAGAGGACCTCGTGACGGCGGTTACGCACCTGGCCCCAGAAGTGGGCGTCCAGGTGGCGTGCAAGGCCCTTCTGGTCCCGCGTGCTTCGTTCTATCGAGCGCGGCGGGCGGCATCCGAGGTGCCGCTGCCGGTGGCCAAGACGCCAGCGCCTGCCACCCGCCATCCGCGCGCCCTGGGCGAGCAGGAGCGGGCCCAGGTGCTCGATCTCTTGCACTCCGATCGCTTCGTCGACTGCCCGCCCGAGGTGGTCCACGCGACACTCCTTGACGAGGGCACCTACCTCTGCTCGCCCCGCACCATGTACCGGATCCTGGACGACCACCAGGAAGTACGCGAACGCCGCAACCAGCTCCAGCGGCCCGTCTACGCCAGGCCTGAGCTGCTGGCCACTGCACCCAACCAGGTCTGGTCGTGGGACATCACCAAGCTGCTCGGCCCAGCCGCGTGGACCTATTTCTATCTCTACGTCATCCTCGATATCTTCAGCCGCTACGTCGTCGGCTGGATGATCGCCAAGGCCGAACGAGCCGCGCTCGCCACGCGCCTCATCGACGAAACCTGTGCCAAGCAGGCCATCGAGCCTGCTCAGCTCACCATCCACGCCGACCGCGGCACCGCGATGGCCTCGAAGCCCGTGGCGTTCCTGCTCGCTGACCTCGGGGTCACCAAAACCCACAGCCGTCCCCATACCTCCAACGACAACCCGTTCTCCGAAAGCCACTTCAAGACCCTCAAGTACCGTCCAGACTTCCCCGCTCGCTTCACCTCCATCGAGCATGGCCGCGACTTCTGCCGGACCTTCTTCCCTTGGTACAACCTCGACCATCGCCACTCCGGGATCGCGTTCCTGACCCCACACATCGTCCATCATGGTCTCGCCGGACCAGTCCTCGCGAGCCGCCACGCAACCCTGATGCAGGCCTACCACGCACATCCTGAGCGCTTTCCCCACGGCGCACCCGTCCCCACTGCGCTCCCTGCCGCGGTCTTCATCAACCCCCCAACCATCCCAGCTCCAGTCCGTTCTCCCCTCCTGGAGCTTCACTAAATGCCCGCCCCCCGACTCTCAAACCCATTGACAGCTTCCGCCATCGGACAGCGGCTGCCGCCTCGGCCACGAACGCTTCGGGTACCGGTGTCTTGCTGAGCACGGCCTGCTCGCCGAACGCCTCGCTGTGGGAACGGATCGCCGAACGGACGTCGTCGAGCGCCGTCTCGTAGGTATCGCCCTCGCCCACCACCACGCCCTCGAGGCCGACTCGTGCCACTTCAGTCCGCTCCGCACGCTCATCCCCGTCGTCCGTCGTGGGGCGCTTTGGTGCCGAGAGCGACAGGTCAGCTCGCCAAGAACGCGTCAAGGATGTGGCGGGCGTGAAAGGAGTCGCGAACCTCGCCAGCGAGGGCGGCGCGGTAGAGCGAGGCGTCCTCGGGCCACCGGTCGATCGCCTCCGAGAGCATCCGGCGACAGGTGGGCGGGTCGATCTCGGGATGGGACTGGACGCCCCACACGGGAAGGTCACCCCAGCGGAACGCGTGCACGGCACAGCGCGGGCTCGACGCCAGCACCCGCAGGTCCGGGTGGGAGCCGGGCACGACCTCGTCGACGTGAAGGCAGCAGGCGGCTAGGCTACGCTCGGGCAGAATTGCATCCGGCTCGGTGACGGCGATGTCGAACCACCCATACTCGGGCGTCGGGCTGGGCCGCACGCAGCCCGGACCGCCCAGCGCGGCGGCGATCAACTGATGACCCCAGCAGCTCCCCAGCACGCGGGCGCCATAACCCACGGCCAAGCGGAGCCACGCCATTTCGGCTTCGGCCCACGGCGCAGGCTCGACGATCGACGACTCGGAGCCGGTGATCAACACGTACGAGTGCGCGCCGGGCGCGGGTAACGCCGCGCCGCCGGCGACCCACACCGAGGCGAGCCGCCGGCCGGCGACCCGCTCCCAGTGCTCGACCGGACGGTAGTACGTCCGATCGACGGAGTTGTCGAGCACCATCAGCTCAGGCATGGTGGCGTGCTCCCGGCCACGCCGGAGGGGAAACGCACCCGAGCCACACGACCTGATCGGCGGTCACACCGCCGGGATGTGCACGCCGTCACCCGTCCGGTTGTCGACCACCGATGCGTAGCCGAAAAACGTCGCCCCTGCCGTCTCCGACGAGAGCTCGATGTAGCCGTCCGCCACGGCGCCTGCGCCAACGTCGAGGAAAACCTTGAGGATCTGGATCGACTCGTACGCTCGCAGAGAGTACGTCTTTATCACCAGGAGCTTGCCCGCCGAGCTGAAGAACCTCGCCCGCACCATGAGACCGAATGGCGAGGCACTGACGAGCCCGAGGTTGGTCCGAAACCCGGTGGTGTCGGTTGCGGACTGCGAAAGGTGCAGCAGGTGACGGGTCATACCTGGCTGAACCGCCTGCTCGAGTGTCAGCGCCGGAATGTACTGTCCGTAGGTACCCCCGGGGTCGTTGTTGTAGGTTCGGGCGTTGGCGACGATGCTTCCTCCAACCCCGGTCAGCCGCAGGGTGGCGCCACCGCTGTAGGAAAAAATGGTGGCAAGCGCGTTGGGGTACCTCATCGCCATCCCGGGCTCCAGGGAGTAGCTCTTCGAGGATGGGGCCGGGTTCGCCTGGTTCCAGCGCAGGAGCTCAACGGTGAAGTCGGCTTTGGTGGTGCCGCGGTTGAGGACCTCGAGGTCGGTAACCCAGGCGGTCGTTCCCACGCCACGCTGGTTGGCAGTCGCTCCGATGTAGAACGGTCCGGCCACAGGTCCAGCGCCGAGCGTGACCTGGAGGTTGTCAAACCGCCCCCAACCGTCGCCGGCACCGGAGAACTCGACGTGATGGATGCGAAAAGCCGACACACAGATGTCTCCGGTTACACCGTGGCCGGACATCTTTTCCGCGAGCTTGGCGCCGGCCGCGTCGAAGGCACGGATCACACCGGAGTAGGTCGCGGAGTTCGGCCTGAACCCGATGCACACCGTGCTGGCAGGGGTCTCGAAGACCGCTCGGATCAAGCCCACCTTCTCGCTGACGTCCGATGCGCTCGGCGAACCGTACAGGCTCACGACGTTGGGTGGGCTCCCGAAACCGGCAGGCTGATCGTCGTTTGCATACACCTTCCACGCCGTGCTGCTCGGCGATGCATTGACCCGCTCGAAGGTCACGCCCATCGACGCGTAAACGGTATTGATCACGGTCCCCGCGGCGATGCTGTTGCCCGCCGGATCCTGGTCGAAATCAATCCTATACACCTGCGCCGCTGCGATGGCCGGCATCACCACCAGCAAACCGATCACGAGGTAGACTCCACGGGCTCTCGTCACGATATCACCTCCGAGTGGAGCGATCATACGCGAGGCCCGATTAGAGCGCAAGCGCACAGGCCACCGAGTGATGCCGGCCGCTTCCGACTTTCGCCGGCGGCAGCCCCGGTCGGATACACATAGCTTTCTGCAGCTCCCATCTCAGCTCCATGGCCTCAATCGCGAGTCGCGGGTGCAAGCGTCGCGGGCCGCGGTGCCCTCCGCTACCGCGGGTCTGTAAGCTTGCTAGCGGGAGGCGCGCTGCGGTGCTTGCGACAGTGGGTTTTGCGGAGCTTTTGTGGACCGTGCTCGGGGTCGGCGGCACGCTGTTCTGGATCTGGATGCTCGTCGACTGCATCCAGCACGAGACCTCCACCCAGCAACGCCTGTTCTGGGCGGTCGTCATCGCTCTCGGCCACGTGGTCGGCGGGCTCGCCTACTTCCTTCTGCGCCGCCCCCGTCGCGAGCCCACTCGAGGTTAAAAAGCCCACCCCGGGCCGCCGGGAGCGCGCGAGGTCGTGCCGACCCTCGTCAGCGCCTGGAGGGAGAGCGTGCGGTCGCCGGCAGCCGGTGCGCTCGCTCGTACTCCCGACCGATCGGACATCGACAAGACAACGGGCGGCGGGAGCCAGCTCCCACCGCCCGTTCGTCACTCGGCTACGGTGCTGCCGTCAGCGGTTCATGCCCGCCGTCGGCGAAGCACGCTCAGACCGAGGCCGGCGAGCAACAGGCCGAGCAGCGCCCCGCCCGCCGGTCCGAGCGTCGGGACCGCGAGCACCGATGGGTCTCCACGGAAGTTCGCGACCACCTCGCAGTCGGCCGTGATCGGCCCCGTCGTGTACGTGCTGCCCACCAGTGAGCCGTACGGGCAGGTGCCGCCCACGTTGTCAATCAGGTAGCCAGCAGCCGGCGTCACCGTGAAGGTCGCACTCGCCCCGTGGGATACCGTCTGCGACGGCGGCGTGATCGTGCCCGAAGGCGTCCCCACGCTCGCCGTCACGGTGTGCGTGGTCTGCCGGAAGTTCGCGACCACCTCGCAATCGGCCGTGATCGCCCCCGTCGTGTAGACGTTGCCCGCGAGCGTGCCCGCCGGGCAGGTACCGCCCACGTTGTCTATCTCAAAGCCGGCATCCGGCGTCACCGTGAAGGTCGCACTCGCCCCGTGGGCCACCGTCTGCGACGGCGGCGCGATCGAACCCGACGGCGTCCCCACGCTCGCCGTCACCGTGTGGCGCGCCGTCGGCTGGATGGGACGCACCACCACGGTCAGGTGGATCACGTCGCCCGCGGCAGCGCCGGAGCCCTGGGTCAACACCACGTAGCCGAAGGCGTACTGGTTCAGCGGCAGGCCGCCCACGGCGGCCAGGACGTTGAGGGTCTGAGTCTGGCCGGCCGTCAGCGTGAAGCTGCTGGGGGTGGCGGACAGCGTCATGCCGGCCGGCGTCACGTAGGTGGCGGTCCAGGCGCCGGCACGCGCCGCCTTGACGGTACGGGTCCACGAGCAGGCGCCTGCGCACGCGGCGTCGGCCAGGCTGGCTAGGTTGAGCGCTTCGGGGTTGGCGGCGCCGGCCGCGAAGTTGGCGCCGGTCTCGTTCAGCACCAAGCTGGCGTTGGCGGCGTGGTTGAGGTCCACACGGCCAGCGCCCATGTCGAAGGGGATGGCGGGAGTGACGCCGTCTTCCTTGCGGATGCCGGTGTACTTGCCGGTGCCCATCAGCGCCGACTTGATCTCGGCCGGACTCCAGGTGGGATGCACGGCCTTGACCAGCGCGGCCGAGCCGGCGGTGTGCGGGCTGGCCATGGAGGTGCCGCTCGTGAAGGCATACTCCACGGAGGTGGTCTCGGGGTCGATGCTGCCCGACCGATAGGCGGCCAGGATGTCGACGCCGGGGTTGCTCACGTCGGGGGTCAGCAGGTTGGCGATGGGGTGCGGCCCGCGCGAGCTGAAGCCGGCCATGATGTCGCCGTTGCTTGGCGCGTAGCTGAAGGTGGTGCCGGCAATGCGGCCCTGGTGGCCGGTGCCGCTGGCCAGCCAGGTCTTGAGCGCCACGCCGTCGGCGTAGCTGATGTGCACGGCGGGCAGGTGATGCAGGTCGCCGTTCAGCGAAGCGCCGTTGGCGGCGTCATTGGCCAGCACCATGCCGATCGCGCCGCCCTGCAGGACGTTCCAGCCCTTGGCCACGCGCGCGTTGGTGCCGCGGTCGCAGACCACGATCTTGCCGGTGAAGGTATTGGGCGCGGCCGGAGACTGGCACAGCGGGTCGCTGTAGGGCGCGTCGCCCGCATAGACGAGACCGCCCACGGCCGAAGCGTTGGAGACGCCGAGGCCGATCAGCGTGCCACCGCCGGGCGGGGTCGTGCTGCCGCCGGAAAGGCTGGTGACCGCGTTGGAGCCGGAGCGGTTGTGGGTGTTGGCGCCGACCGTGATCACCCACGGCGGGGTGCCGCCGACGGTGCCGGCGCCGGGGCCGGTGTTGCCGGCCGAGCGGGCCGAGGTGATGCCCGCGTTGAAGACCGACAGGTAGGCCTGCTGCTTGATGCCGGAGAAAGCGTCGCCGCTGATACCGATCGACTCGTTGATGACGTGCACGCCGTCGAGGATCGCCTGGTTCAGCGCGGCGATGACGTCGGTGTTGTAGCAGGTGGTGCCGCAGACGTCGTACATGATGATGTTGGCGTGGGGCGCGACGCCGGAGATCGCCGGGCTGAAGGAGTAGCTGCCCAGGGTCACCGTGCCGGGCGCCAGGTAGTTGCCGGCGGCGGTGCTGGAGGTGTGGCTGCCGTGGCCATCGTTGTCCTCGGGGCCATCGGTCTCGCCCCAACTGGCGTCGGAGTAGTCCCAGGCGCCGACCAGCTTGGCGTTGCAGACGTACGCCGGGTTGTAGTTGGGGTTGGACGGGTTGCACCACCCCTTGTAGTTGCCCGCGCCGAAGGGGTTGGTATGGACGTAGCCGTCCCCACCGGTGGCGGCGAAGGAGGGGTGGTCCATGTTGATGCCGGTGTCGAGCACGCCGATGATCACGCCCTCGCCCTTGGTGCCGGGCAGGCCGCCGGTAGCGGTGCCGTTCCAGATCGCCGGCGCGCCGATCCACTGTGGGCCGACGTCGGTGGCGAGCGGCAGAGCCTCATCGCGTTCGACGCTGGCCACGCCGGGCAGCTTGGCGATCTGCGCGGCCTCGGCAGGGTCGAGCACCATGATCACCGCGTTGAGCGCGAACTGGAGCTGGTACACCACTTGCGGTGAGCGGCCCAGCGTCTTGCGCAGGCTCGCGACGAACGTGTCCTGCTCGGCCTTCAGGTAGGCGGCAAAAGCCCGGCTGGGCACACTCTCGGCATCGAGGCGGGTCTGGCCGCGGGTGGCCGGGTTGGTGGCTGGGTAGCCTGCAATGCCGCCGGTGTAGCTGGGCACGGCAGGATCGGAAAGGATCACGATGTAGCGAGCGGAACCAGCGGCGTTGGCCGGCTGTACAAGGGGAGCTGCCTGGGGCTGTGCCGCGGCTGCTGGTGATCGCGCGGGCGCCTCGAGGGTTGCGCTCGGCTCCAACGCCAGGGCAGGTGACACGATCACGACGAACATCGCGATGGCCGTAAGCAGCGTAGCGGTTCTACCTCTCATCATGGCTGTCTTCCTCCTCCGAGAAGAACGTGCTGCCGGCAAGGCGGAATGGGGGTCCACGCGCGGGCGGTGATCCGGCGCGGTGATATGGGCAACGGTACGACGCTCGACGCCTTCATCGAAAAAGCTTTGGTCCCCCCAACCGGCGGCGTGAAGCTGTGCGGATAGACGTCGCCGTTTGGAAAAAAATTCCCGCGCGCGTCTATCCCGAGATCGGGCGTTTCGCCTCGGAAGAGCACCCCAAAAAGCCAACGGGCCGGAGGTCGCCCCCCGGCCCGTCGGTGAGACTCCGGCTATGCAGCCGTCAGCGGTTCATGCCCGCCGTCGGCGAAGCACGCTCAGACCGAGGCCGGCGAGCAACAGGCCGAGCAGCGCCCCGCCCGCCGGTCCGAGCGTCGGGACCGCGAGCACCGATGGGTCGGCACGGAAGTTCGCGACCACCTCGCAGTCGGCCGTGATCGGCCCCGTCGTGTACGTGGTGCCCACCAGTGAACCGTACGGGCAGGTGCCGCCCACGCTGGCGATCTCGTAGCCCACAGCCGGCGTCAGCGTGAAGGTCGCAGTCGCCCCGTGAACCACCGCCTGCGACGGCGGCGCGATCGTGCCCCCAGGCGTCCCCGCCCTCGACGTCACCGTGTGCGTGAGCTGCCGGAAGCTCGCGACCACCTCGCAGTCCTCCGTGATCGCCCCCGTCGTGTACTGGTTACCAGAGAACGAGCCCATCGGGCAGGTGCCGCCCACGTCGTCGATCTCGAAGCCGGCATCCGGCGTCAGCGTGAAGGTCGCACTCGCCCCGTGAACCACCGCCTGCGACGGCGGCTCGATCGTGCCCCCAGGCGCGCCCACGCTCGACGTCACCGTGTGCGTCGTCGGGCCGGTGTCCTCGACCACCAGCTGGACCGGCACCACCACGAGGTCCGTCCCGTTGCCCGGACCCGCATCGGGGTCGTTGCTCGTGATGCAGAGGTTGGCGGTGTAGGTGGCCGCCGCGAGGCCAGTCGAGTCGAACGTCACCGCCACCGGCGTCGAGGCCGCCGGCGCCGTCGTCCCGCTCGCCGGGCTCACCGACAGCCACGGCACGTCCGCCAGGTTGGTGCAGAGCGACAGAGAGAGGGAGGAGATCATGTTGATCCAGAGCTCGACGCCGTCTAGCACGCCGTCGTCGTCCAGGTCGGCGTCGTTCTGCCCATCCAGGAACCCCTTGAAGATGGTCCGGCCGCCGTTGCCCAGGATCAGCGCCGCCTGGTTCGGGTCGGGGCCCGGGGTGGTGTAGCCAGCCAGCGCCTGGAAGCCGGCCAGCGGCTCCACGTACTGGCCATAGGTTCCGTATCCCACATGGGCCAGCGACGTGAACTCGGGCACGCCGTTGGGCAGGTTGAAGAAGCGATGCCCCGGCTGCCACCAGTAAACCGGCGCGGGGGGATCGTCGTCGTCTGCGACCCAGGTGGCGCCCAGCGTCGTCCACAGGGCATGGCCGGGGTCGTCCGACATCACCCAACTGGTCACGATCACCCGCCCGCCGCCGGCGGCGTAGGCGTTCAACGCGTCGAGCGTCGAGCTTTCCGGCCAGTAGTTGTCGTTGCCGAAGAGCACCAGGTCCCAGCCGCCCAGGGCCAGGTCCGCCTCGAAACCGGCGAAGTCGTCGTCGTAGTGGGCGGTGTAGCTCAGCCCCAACGCCTGCAGCGCCTGGTCGAGGAAGGTGTCGGGCGCCGTGTGGTGGTCGTCGTCGGCATAGATCAAGATGTTCATCGGAGCCAGCCTGGCCCCGTGCCACCGATAGGCGGCCGGCCGGGCCAGTTTCGTGCCGCCCCGGTTGGACGGCGCCGGCGTCCCCGTCTCGGCGCGATAGAGCCACTCGCCGTGACCGGACACCCCGCCGCTGCGTTCAGCCACGGAACGGCGCAACGGCCGGAGTACCGGCTCCTCGGCGATCTCCCACTCCAGATCCGCCTCGCCGGCGTTGGCGATCGTGAGCGTCTGGTTCGTCGTCACATCCGGCGCCTGCGTGCTGCTCATCGCGAGCGGGCTGACGTCGATGTTCGGGGGAATCAGCCGGAAGTTCGCGACCACCTCGCAGTCGGCCGTGATCGGCCCCGTTGTGTACGTGGTGCCCAGCAGTGAACCGTACGGGCAGGTGCCGCCCACGCTTGCGATCTCGTAGCCAGCAGCCGGCGTCAGCGTGAAGGTCGCGGTCGCCCCGTGGGCCACCGTCTGCGACGGCGGCGCGATCGTGCCCGACGGCGTCCCCACGCTCGACGTCACCGTGTGCGTCGCCGGAGCGGTGACGGTGAGGCTGACCGGCACCACCACGAGGTCCGTCCCGTTGCCCGGACCTGCATCGGGGTCGTCGCTTTCGATGCAGAGGTTGGCGGTGTAGGTGGCCGCCGCGAGGCCGGTCGAGTCGAACGTCACCGTCACCGGCGTGCTCGTGCCCGCTGCGGTCGTGCCACTGGTCGGGCTCACCGACAGCCACGCCACGTTCGCCAGGTTCGTGCAGACGACCGGGCCATCCGCCGAGTTCAGAGAGACGTCGTCGAGCGCGAAGTTGTTGCCGACGGGGCCGAAGATCTCGGAGTGGAACTCGAGCGTGTGCGCGGCACCATCCGCATAGGCGCTCACGTCCACCGTGATCTGGCGGTAGCTCGTCGTGCCGCACTCCGGCGCAGCCCCCGTGGTCTGCCAGAGCTGCGTGCCGTCCATCGTGACTTCGAGGTAGTCATCGGCCTCGCCCGAGCAGGCGCCGTTCATGACGTGGAAGGTCAGGGTCGCCGGCCCGCCGGAGGGGATCGTCACGCTCTGCGAGACGCGGCCCTCTTCGTAGGTACCGGAGATGCCGCCGAACCACGCCCACCACTCGCCGCTGCGGGGGAAGGAGGTGCCGCCGCCATTGCCGCAATCGTCCTCGGTGCACAGCACCGTGCCGAAGGTGAGCGAGTACTCGGTCCAGAACGGGTTTGGCGTGCCTGCCTCGAAGCCGCCGTCGTGCACCTCCTCGGCGTTGATCGCGCTCTGCAGGTCACGCAGCTCCTCGGCAGTGCGCTGGACCGGAGTCGGCGGACCCAGCTTGGCGACGCTGCCCCCCGCGGGCACCGCCTCGGGCCGCAGCGTCGGCTCCGTGTCGATGCTCCAGACGAGATCCGCGTCACCGGTGTTGGCGATCGTGAGCGTCTGGTTCGTCGTCACATCCGGCGCCTGCGTGCTGGAGAGGTTGAGCGGCGAGACATCGATGTTCGGCTCGTCCGCGCCCCCACCGATGGTGATCGGGTCACCGGCGCTGTTGAAGCAGTACTCGCGCACCGTCGCCGGATGGCCGGCCGGCCCGGTCGTCGTGATGTGTGCCCAGCCGTAGCAGGTGCTGGCCGTCGAGCACGTGAACCGGAAGCCGAGGTAGCCGTCGACGCCGACGTTCCAGGCGGTCGGCTGCGCCATGCTGGAGTTGTAGGTCAGGCTGCCGTCGATCACGTCGCCCGGGCCGAGCACCAGCCAGGTGCCGCCCGAAGCGCTGGAGGCGACGCCGCCGTTGGCCGCGCTGTTGAAGTAGAAGTAGAGGTTGGTCGAGCCCCACGGGTTGAAGTTCCAGGGTGTGATCGCACTACCGTCGCTGAAGGTGTTGTCCTCCCAGCGGATGTAGGTGCCGGTGGTGCTCGCCTGGACCGTGTGGTTCGGCGCGAAGCAGACGATGTCGGGGTCGCCGGTGGCGATCTGGAAGTTGGCGATGACGGTGCAGTCACCCGTGACCGGAGCGGTCTCGAAGCTGTTGCCGGTCAGCGTGCCGCCGCAGGTGCCGGTCACGTCCCGGATCTCGTAGCCGCTGCCCGGCGTCAGCGTGAAGGTGGCGGTGTCGCCGTCGTCGATCGTCTGCGGCGTGTCCGGCGAGATCGTTCCCGTCCCCGCGCCCACGCTCGGCGTCACCGTCCAGGGGCCGCCCGAGGCATCGCTGACGACGAGGGTGTAATCCTCGGCCTGGCCGTAGCCGGCGCTGTTGTTGGGCGGAGCGTACTGACCAAACCTCTTGATCACGCGCATCCGGGTGCTGCCGGCGGGCGCGGTGCCCGGCACCGTGATGTCCGCCTCGGCCTTCACGCCGTCGGTGCCGGTGGAGTCGTAGATCGTCCCGATCTGGACCTCTTCGCCCGCCTCGAAGGCGCCGTTCCGGTTCCAGTCGATGAAGACGTTCACGTAACTGGTGTACGTCCCCATCGTGTTCCCTTCCACGGAGATGTGGTAGGTGTGGCCCGGGCCGACGTTGCCGATGATGTGGGTGAAGTCCTCGAGCGGGATGGAGCTCGTCGCCGGCGTGGTGTTGTCGATGCCCGCGAACGTCACGTTGGTGATCGGCTCGACGCCTTGCGGGAAGGTCACCGGCGGGTACGGCTCGGGGAAGACGAAGCCGACCCTGAGGGTGGCCGTCGCCGCCCCGGCGTTGCTGCCATGCTGGGTGGAGAGCGCCCCGGCCGGAATCGTGTTCACGTAGGTGCCGTCCGTATCGCTCGTCACGTCCACCGTGATCGTGCAGCTGCCGCTCGCGGGGATCGAGGCGCCCGACTGGAGCGTGATCGTGCCGCTGCCCGCGGTGGCGACCAGCGTGCCGGTGCAGGTGGTCGCCGCGTTCGCCGGCGTCGCGACCACGACGTTGGCCGGCAGCGTGTCGACGAAGTCGGCATCCAGCACCGCCGCGCTCGGCTGGCTGTTGTTGCGCAGGGTGATCGTCAGCGTGCTGGTGTCGCCGGCCAGGATCTGGCCCGGCGCGAAGCTCTTCTGCACGCTCGGCGCACCCGGGCCGGCAGACGGCATCACCGCACGGATGAACATGGCCCGGTAGTTCCCGTGGCTGTCGTCGATCGGCGTCCACGGGTCGTCATTGGCGCGGAGGTGACCGCCGTTGAGGGGCGTCGTGGGGCTCTCGTCGGCCGCGAGGTAGACGCCGCCCGGCTCGACCGCCGCATTCCACTCGGCGGAGATGTAGACGCTGCCCGCGGTGATGTTGATCCCCATCGCCGAGACGTCGAACTGTTCGAAGGTCGGGGTGGCCGGCAGGGGGCCGCTGATGCTCATCGGGTGGCCGACGGCGCTCAGGCGGCCGAGCTCGGTGCCCGGCGCGCCGCCGGCGCCGTCAGCGGCATAGACCGCGATCTCGAAGTTGAACTCGGTCACGCCCGCATTCGTGATGAAAGCGAAGCAGACGGAGGAGATCGTGGCCGGATAGGTGGCCGGCTCGAACTTGTCGGCGAGCCGGCCGACGTTGGCGACCGGGTTCCAGCCGTAGCCGTTTTCCGCGACACCGTCGTCGTGTATCACCACGTCCGGATCCGAGGGGCCGCAGCCTGCCACTAGCGCGCGCACGACGAGCGGCGGCAGCTCGCCGCCCATGATCGCGCGCAGGTCGACCGCCGGGGTGTTCACGCTACCCCGAGCCGCCGGCTGACCGTCCGCGGCCAGGGCGCTGCCGAACACGAGCACGCTCAACAGGGTCAGAAACGTCAACAGGCAGACAAATCTCTGGCGTTCCATGTCAGATACCCCTCCTCATGTCGACCACGCTCTTTGGCAGGAGCCAGCCGGTCCAGCAGCGCGCCTCGCCGGGCTGGCCAGCGTGATTCTTCTCACGTAGGGTTGATGTTGCTGAGACACTCATTTCTGGATTATGAATAGCGTCTCGACCGATGTCAACAACCGGCAACCCCAACCGGAGGTTGAAGCGCCGCGCAACGGAGCCGGCCACGGGCTCCATCAATACACTCGAGCACGCCGGAGGGTGCCCCGGCTCGCCTTCGTGGCTCCGGCCTCGCAGCCGTCAGCGACTCAGGGGTGGAAGACGACCTTCGACCAGCCGGGCTCCCGGCGATCGAACGCCGCGTAGGCGCGCGGCGCCTCGGCGAGCGGCAGCTGGTGCGAGACCAGCTCGGCAAACGGGTAGCGCTCGCTCGCCAGCAGCGCGAGAGCCCGTTCGAGGTAGGCCCGGGCCGGACAACGTCCGGCGCGGTAGGTGAGGTTCTTGTCGTAGAGCGCCCCGGGAGTGACGGCGAGCGCCGGCTCGTGATGCACCCCGATCGCCGCCAGCGTCGCCCCGAACCGGGCGAGGTCGTAGCCGAGCACGGTGGCGGCGGGCGAGCCGACCGCCTCGACGATCGCGTCGGCGCCGCGGCCGTCGGTCGCGGCGCGCACCGCCGCCGGCGCCGCCTCCGGCGTCACGCCGCGGGCACCGAAGCGCTCGGCGAGCGCCCGCCGGCCGGCCACCGGATCGATCGCAAACACGGTCGCCGCGCCGAGCTCGCGCGAGGCCGCCAGCGCCGAGATGCCGACCGCGCCGCAGCCGATCACCGCAACCGTGCTCCCCGCGGCGGCGCCCGCGCTCGCGGCGCCGAACCAGCCGGTCGCGAGCACGTCGCCGGCGAGGACCGCGAGCTCGGAGGGCACCGTGGACGGCACCGCGACCAGCGACGCGTCGGCGAGCGGCACCCGCACCAGCTCCGCTTGGCAGCCGGCGAGCCCGGCCCCGTCGCTGACGAAGCCGAAAAGCGCGCCGCGCTCGCAGCGCGCCGGCAGCTCGTGGCGGCAGTAGAAACAGTCGCCGCAGGCGGTCGAGAAGGGCGCGACCACGCGCTCGCCCGGGCGGAAGCGCTGGACCGCGGCGCCGACCTCGACCACCGTGCCGGCCAGCTCGTGGCCGAGCGGCGTGCCGGGGTCGGGACCCGGCTCGCGCCCCCGGTAGACGTGGAGGTCCGAGCCGCACAGACCGGCGGCCTCCATCCGCACCAGCGCCTCGTCCGCCCCGGTGAGCACCGGATCGGCCACCGTGCGGTAGGCGACCGCACCCACCCCTTCGAAGGTCACCGCCTGCATCGCGTTCGCTCCCGATCCCGACACCGCAGGCTCATCCGCTGCCGCTTCCCGGGCGCCTTCGCGCCCCTCGTCGGTGCGGCGTCATGGCCATCTTCTCCCAACTCGGCCGGTCCTCGCGTCCCACCTTGGCGCGGCACCCCACCCGGTCCACTGCTGTCACGGACAGCGGGCTCGCCGACGGCCTGCACGGCCTTCCCCTCGATGCCGAATCCGCACAACTGGTGGCGCGAGGCGATCATCGATAGGAACTCCCTGCTCACGGGCATCGAAAGTAGACCCACCGAGCGGTCGAGTCAACACCAAGCATTCCCAGACCGACCATGGCTCGACCGCTCGGTGAGCACGACGACGGTCATGGCTGCTAGACGCCCCCGTCGGCGCGTTCGCCGCCGACCAGTGACCAGTGGGTGTGGATGATGCGCCACTGCCCGTTCTGACGGTGATAGACCTCGGTGCAATTCCAGGGGGAGCGAGCAGTGACCGTGCCGTCGGCGTCGAGCCCGGCCCAGAGAAAGCGGTAGGTGAGCAGGGCCGCATCACCTACGATATCGACGCGCGGCTCGATGATGTCGATCGCCGCCGCACCGCCGCCCTTGCCGCGCATACCGTTGTAGAACTCGGTGAGCCTTGCGATCCCGGTGAGCCGCCCGGGGAGGATGGGATCGAAATAAGTGACCTGGGGGACCGAGAGGGTCAGAAAACCGTCGGGATCGCCCTGACGCCAGCGTTTCAGAGCGGCCAGCTCCAGAGCCATGATCTCTGCCGCGGCCTGAGCAGGCTGGGCCGGCTTGGTCGTGATCGGCAGCGGCATCATGATCCTGGCAGGCTGGCGGTGCCCGATATAGGACCAGTGCGAGTGCAGGATCTTCCAGGTGCCGGCGCGGCGCACATAGACCTGGGTGGTGTTCCAGAAGGAGGTGCGCTGCGGTTTGCCGTCGGCGCCGCGGTTCAGCGAGTGATAGTTGTAGGTGAGGACGGCCAGGTCGCCCGCCAGAGCCACCCGCGGCTCCACGAACTCGAAGGCGTCGTGACGGATCTTTCCCTGCAGCGGGATCAGGTATTCCCGGTAGGCCTTGGTACCAACCAGCGGCGCGGCCAGACCCGGATCGATATAAATGACATCATCGGTGCTGATCTCGACTCGGCGCAGCGGATCACCCTGACACCATCGTTCCATGGCTCCGTTTTCCAGCCGGAAGATGGTATTGGCCGGGGTGTCGGGGCCGTGCAGGTCGGGGGTGATAAGTTCCTGGGCTGCGAGCGATTCGCCGCCGGTCACTGCTGTCAGAATCAGAACGAATGCGGAAAAGACGACTACCAACAGGATGGGATGGGTCATGGAACGTCTCCGGGAATGTGATGGCGCAGGAATTCACTCTCACGAGAATCGAAGGTAGACCCACCGTTCGATAGAGTCAACGCGAATCACGGGCAAACCGACCATCTCAGGACCCCTCCGTAAGCAGGACGACGGCGACAGCGTCGCTGAGGACACCAGAACATAGGTAAAGCTGTGGCTGGCAACCCTACCCGACAGGTCTTCACCACGCTCGAGCACGCTCCCCGGCACCCGACACCCGGCTCGCCGGGCGCGGGCGAGCGCGGCAGAACAAAGGGGAGCTACGCCTTGCTGCGGAACTTGATCGAGCAGCCCAGCGCCTTGGTCTGCTGGACTTCCGGCACCTGGCCGGCCACAACCGCGGTGAGAGCGTCCCTGAGGTAGGTCTTGGTCACCGCCTCGGGTTTCTCGGCGTTGTCGTCCACCGTGCCCTGGTAGACGAGCTTGCCGGCCGCATCGAAGAGGTAGATCTCCGGGGTCTTGCCGGCCCCGAACGCCCGCGCCACGTCGGAGGTGGCGTCGACCACGTACGGCACCTTCAGTCCGAGCTTGGCAGCCCGCACCTGCATGTTCTCGAAGCTGTCCTCTTCGTACTCCGCGGCGTCGTTCGAGTTGATGAGGATCACGCCGATACCCCGGGTCTGGAAGGTGTTACCCAGCTCGGCGAGCCGCCCCTCCCACGCCCTCGCGTACGGGCAGTGGTTGCAGGTGAACACCACGAGCGTGCCCTTGGCGCCCTTGACCGCGGCAATCGACACCTCGTTGCCGTCCACGTTCTTCATCTTCACGTCGCCCATCGGGATGCCGTCGCCGAGGCCAAGCGCCATCGCTGACGCAGCCAGCAGCACGACCACCAATGCAGTCACCACGGTCTTCATGTCGGTCTCCTCTCTGAGCCTCTGCAGCGAGGCCGTCACGAAACTGTGCTCCCACCTGTCTACAGCCACGGTTCGACCGCGTTCCGGAACTCCTCGTACGAGGCCGCTCCGTCCCAGAACGCCCGCTTGGTTCCGTCACGACCGAGCACCAACGTGGCCGGGATCGAGCCCGACCACCCGGGGTCGAGGGCCTCGATGAACATCCCGTCCGGACCGGTCTTGAGAAAGGTCGGAAACCCGACTCCCAGCCCCGTCAAAAACGCTCTCGCTTTCTCTCGCTGCGCCTCGAAGTCGGCCGAGATCAGGACCAGATCGAGCCCCCGCGGCTGCAGCTCGTGGTACGCCCGCAAAAGGTCGGGGAACTCCTCCCTGCACGGCGGGCACCAGGTCGCCCAGACGTTGACCAGCACCACCTTGCCGCGCCGGGCAGCGAGAACGTCCCGAAGCTGCTCCGCAGCCACCGGCGTCAGCTCGGGTGCGGCGGCAACCGGCGCGGTCGACACCGGGGGCTCGCGATCGATCTTCCCGCACCCGGCGAGGACCAGGGCGGCGAGAACGAGAACGGCGGCGAAAGGGCGGGCGCTCCGCATGCACGAGAGGCAAGCGGCGCGGCGGCGAGCCTATTCCCCAAGAAACACCCTCCCGCCACACAGCGAGCCCCAAACGCCCGCATCGAGAGCTCGATTCCTCTCCCCAGGCTGCGGCGTGCCGACCGCTCCCGGCGCGGGGGCCGCGAACGTGGGGCAAACCGCTTTGGCCACCGGTCGCGGCCCGCACGGCCAGGGTGCGGAACGCGGCGATGGCGCGGGGTGCCCCGCAATGGGTACAGTACACGTGACCGAGACCGTCCGCCGCGGGCCGAAAGCGGCAGGCGCCGGGCGGCGCTCAGGTCATCGCGGGAGGGTCATGATGCCAGCACAGCGCCTCGTCTCCGTGATGTCCGTCCTGCTCTGGCTTGCGGTCGCCACCGTCCTTTCGGCCCAGGTCGCCACCGACAAGCCGCTGGTCGAGACCGTGCAGGTCAGCGTCGTCAACGTCGAGGTGTACGTCACGGGACGCGACGGCACGCCGCTGCGGGGGCTGAAACGGGACGACTTCGTGCTCGAGGAGGACGGCGAGGAGGTGGTGATTACCAACTTCTACGCCTCCGAGGCGGTGCTCGCGATGGCCACCCCGACTGCCGGGACCGACAAGGAGGCGCGGGAGCTGACCGCGCCCCACGCCGCCCTCATCCCCGAGGAGCAGGGGCTCACCGTGGTGATCTTCGTCGACTCTCTCAACACCACCGTTCGCCAGCGACGGCCGGTGCTCGAGCAGCTCGAGCGCTTCGTGGCCGAGCGGCTGCGGCCCACCGACCGGACGATGGTGGTGAGCTACGACGGCTCGCTCAAGGTCCGTTCGCCGCTGTCCACCGACCGTGCTGGGCTGCTCGCCGGACTGCAAGCGGTCGGCAACGAGGTCACGACCGCGGATAGCCTGCACCGCGACCGCCAAGACATCCTCGGCCGCATGATGAACCCCATCAACCCCAACGAACGGAAGCTCAGCCTGGTCTCGCCCCAGTGCGGTACCAACGATGCATACGAGCCCGAGGCCTGCCAAGCGGTCCAAGCGTTCGCCGAGCGTTTGTACCGGCTCAACCTCCGCCTCGTCGAGGCGCTCAAACGCAGCCTGGACGCTCTCGCGGGCGTTCCCGGCCGCAAGGCACTGGTCTTCGTCTCGGCCGGCATCCCACCGTTCCCGGCCGAGGACCTGTTCCTGATCGGCTGGCTGCGACCGATGCGCTTCGCCAACCTCTCGAACGATCTGGGTGACGTCACGGTGCACGCCAACGCCGGCCGTGTCACGTTTTACACCGTCAACCCCCGCGGTGACCAGGAGCTGGCCGGCCTGGACTCCGGCAACGAGCTCTCCCGCTTCCTCGCCGAGCACACCTATCAGCAGGCGCTGATTCAGGCCGACCAGGCCGACTACTCGCAACGCCAGAAAACGCTCATCGACTTCGCCGTGGGCACCGGTGGGCGCACCCTCGTCGCCTCGCCGGGCCTCGGCAACACCCTCGGCCAGCTCGTCGAGGACTTCGGGGCGTTCTACTCACTGGGCTTCTCGCCGTCGCACTTCGGGGACGGGAGCTACCACAACCTCAAGGTCCGGGTGCTGGTTGCTGGGGCGAAGGTCCGCCACCGAGAGGGATACTTCGACAAGACCGACGCCCAGCGGCTGGCTGACCGGACCGCTGGGGCCTTGCTCCAGGCCCCGCGCAGCAACACGCTCTCGCTCCGGGCCGCCGCCGAGCCCGTCCGCAAGGATGGGAACAAGCTCGTCAGCACGCTGACGGTCACGGTGCCGGCCGGCGAGCTGACGTTGGTCCCGAGCGCCGACAACCTCGGCGAGGAGGGCCGCGTCACGATCGTCATCACCGCCACCGACCGCGAAGGACGGACCGCCGACGCCCACCAGGAGACGTTCCCCATCAAGGTGCCGACGGCGGCCCTCCCCGCGTTCCTGCAAGGCTCCACCAGGTACACCTTCGACATCCTCATGCGCAAGGGCCCGCACAAGGTGGCGGTGACGGTGCGCGACGACGTGGCGCTCAACGAGGGCACTGCCACGCTCGAGATCGACGCGAAGTGAGACGCTGATCGGTGAACGGTGGCCGGAGGGCCCAGACTGCGGCCCTCTGGTCACCGAACACCGACCGCCGGGTGGTCGGGAGGGTGTACCATCCTGGCGATGAGCCCGGCCCTGCCACGGCGCCCGACGGTCCTCCCCGTCAGGCGTCCCCGCCCACCCGGCAGGGCGAGAAGGGATCGCCCATGAAACGTTCCGGACTCGGCCTGTGGCTCGCCATGGGGGTCTTCGCCCTGCTGGGCGCGGTCTTCCTCGGCGTGTCGGCCTACGACTTCATCGCCCACCTCGACCGCCAGGTCCACGCCATCACGTGCTCGTGGGTGCCCGGCGTGGGCGCACCCGACGCCTCCGGCGCCTCCGGCTGCCACGCCGTGATGATGAGCCCGTACTCGGCGGTGCTGCGCACGCGGACGTGGGGTGGGATACCGATCGCGCTACCGGGGCTCGCGGTGTTCCTCTTCCTCCTCTTCCGGGTCGCCGACCTCTGGCTGCGTCGGGCCGAGCAGGACGCCCACGAGACGCGCTTCCTGCTCGCCGCGGCGGTCCTGCCGGTTGTGGCCTCGGTGGTCTACTTCATCATTGCCGCCTTCCTCGTCGGCAGCGGCTGCAAGCTCTGCATCGGCACGTACGTCGCGTCGGTCGGGTTCGGCGTCTGCGCCCTGCTGGCCCACCGCCGGGCCAGCGGTGCCGGTCCCCTGCCGTGGGGACGGTATGCGCTGCTACTCGGCGAGGGAGTGGCGTTCGTGACCCTCCCGACGGTCCTCTACCTGGTGCTGAAGCCCGCCCCACCTTCGACCTCGACCTGCGGGGATCTCCCTCACCCCGAGGACAGGTACGGCGTGCGGCTGAAGCTCTCCTCGGTGCCCGGCGGCATCCCTGCCATCGAGGTGCTGGACCCCCTCTGCCTGGCCTGCAAGAGCCTCGACCAGCGCCTCGATGCCAGCGGATTCGCGGACCGCCTCAGCCTCGAGGCGGTGCTGTTCCCGCTCGACCGGGAGTGCAACTGGATGATCGGCGAGTCCGTGCACCCCGGTGCCTGCACCGTCTCGGAGGCGGTCCTGTGCGGGGGGGACCAGGCGCCGCAGGTGCTCGCGTGGGTGTTCGCGCACCACACCGAGCTGCGCGAGCTGGGCGCTCGCGACCCCGGCCAGCTTGCCGCCCGCATCCGCAAGGAGCTGCCGTTCGTGGCCAACTGCCTCGGCAAGCCCGAAGTGCGCTCCAGGCTCAACCGCTCGCTGCGCTGGACTGTCGCCAACTCGCTACCGGTCCTGACGCCACAACTATTCGTCGGCGGCGAGAAGATCTGCCCCGAGGACTCCGATCTCGGGCTCGACTACGTGCTGTCGCGGAAGCTGGCCGACCGGACCACCGTCGCCCAGGCCGGAGGAAGGTGAGCCATGACCGGAAAGGGTACCCACGTCGCGCTCGCGCTCGTGTCCCTCCTCGTCGTCGTCGCGCTCACCGGATGGTGGGTCGGAGCCGCCGCCGCACGTGCCCGGCAGCTCGCGGCCGGCGCCGAGAGCGGCGTCGCCACCGCGTCGGCGGCCGACGAGGGGTACTGCACGGGCACCCTCAAGAGAATCCTGCGCCGCGTCCTGACCTCCTGCGGACTGGTGAGGGGCGGGTCTTCCCGCGGCTGCCAGCCCCTCGAGGCCCGCTCGGTCGCCGCGATGTCAGGCGCCGACTTCAACGCGCTGTTCCTGCCGCTGGCGGACCGCGCGGCGATCGTCCAGTTCGACCAGGACGGCGCCAACCTCGACGCCGGCGCCATCGCATTGATCGACAAGACCTTCGCCGACCAGCGCGGCGCCTCGTACTTCCTGGTCGTCTCCCGCGCCTCCCCCGAGGGTGCCACGTCGTACAACCGCGAGCTCTCGCGCCGCCGCGCCGAGGCGGTGCTCGGGCACATCCGCGAGAGGTTCAAGGACCCCGACCTCGAGCAGGAGGTGGGTCTGCTCTGGCTCGGCGAGGAGTTCGCCCAGCTCGACCGGGAGTTCTGCCACTGGCAGCGCTCGCGCGCCACCGCGTGCACACCGAGCCAGCTCAACCGCTCGGCGTTCATCGCCTGGATCGATTGCCGCCTATGACGACGGTTTTCCCCCACCCTTCCCCCGGTTGGCAGTTGTTGGTTCGTGGCCTCCCCGCCCGCCCGGTCGAGAGTCGAGGGTCAAGAGTCCTCCCCCGCACCCCCCACACAGCACTGCCGCCACCCACCCTCCCCCTCCGCGACCCCCGGGGAACCTGGAC
>ERZ1026792.207-NODE-207-length-57508-cov-7.209407_pt1 | contig 57508 bp, 39 predicted proteins | sample MGYA00520884_ERZ1026792 | MGnify/ENA primary metagenome ERZ1026792 (study PRJEB33270, sample SAMEA104284473) | anaerobic digester metagenome | biome: Anaerobic digester microbiome; feature: mesophilic sludge digester; material: Anaerobic digester biomass | place... | reverse complement strand
ACGTATTTCTTGGATCTACCAGGACTACCATCGAACCAGCACTTGCAGCCTTGTACGAGGTCAGAGTCACAAGCATATTCCAAGCCACATCTCCAATGCTTTTGGCTAGGTTGTGGTTATGCATCATGCCTTTTATATTGAGATCTTCAAATGCGATTAGGCCATATCGATTGACTAACTGGTTGCTGATCCGATGGGCAAATTCGTATCGCTTATTTGCTATTCGCTCATGGACTCGCTCAACAACCTTAAGGGCTTTCTTGCGCTCTGGCGTGCCTTTAGGAGCTTTAGATAGTTTTCTCTGAACTCTGGCTAACTCGTGCTCTTCTTCTCGGAAGAATCGAGGGTTAGCTATCTTCACGCCGTTGGAGAGGGTGGCAAAGGACTCTAGACCGACATCTACGCCCACCAGAGAGCCGTCTTTCCAGGGTGGTTTGGGCAGATCTTCCAGATCTACTGAGAAACACGCATACCATTTCCCAGTTGCTGACCGGCGAACAGTTAGCCGTTTGATCTTGCCTTCTATGGGCCGGTGGAGCTTGATCTTGATCTCCCCGATCTTGGAAAGATACAACTTTCCAGAATCGACCTTGAATCCTTTCTGAGGATAGGTGAAAGAGTCATATCGACCTATGCCCTTGAAACGGGGATATCCAGGCTTCTCCCCGGCCTTGACACGCCTGAAGAAGGCTTTGAGCGCCAGGTCCACACGCTCATGGACATTCTGGAGAACCTGGGAAAAGACCTCTTTAAGCTCCGGTTTGTTTTCTTTCCATTCCGGAAGCAAGTTATTTGTTTCGTACTTGCTCAGAGACTTACCTTCGTCCTCCCAGGCGGTCTTGCGGATTTCCAAAGTTTCGTTATATGTCCATCGGCATAGATCTAGAGTCCGCTCCATCTTTGTCCTTTGGGACTTGGTTGGATAGATCCTAAATTTATATGCCTTAAGCATAGACATAGATATAGTTAAGCTGTTATATGATATATAGTTTTTGAGCTTAACAGCAGTACTTGCGGCATTCATTCCCTAAAGGAGAGAGGTCTTCTGCCTGCTTTTCTATAACATCTAAGCTAGAATCAGGCTTAAATACTGCAGAGCTGGAGGCTCTTGGAAGCTCTGAGGAGAATGAGATGAGGTGGTTGTCGATCATCTCATTCCCTTGAAGCACTCATCTAGGTGCTTTTTGTCCATTCTCTTGGTGATCAAGCTCACGGCAATGGTTGCGAGCATCGCCAGAGGCAAAGCGACCATGATCGGGTCCACCACCGGCCAGGGCATCTGTGTGATCAGCAGATCTCTTCCCAGGAGCATTTTGCTTATTCCCAAAGGCACTGCCTCCGCTTTATGGACAAACAGATACCAGAAGATGGTTACAAATGTTCCCGTCAACAGGCCGGCAATGGCTCCTGCTTTGGTAGCTCCTTTCCAGTACAGGGCCGCGGTATACATAGGAAGGAATGCGGATGCGCAAAGGCCGAAGAAGATAGCTGTGCCCCGGGCGATGATGTTATCTGGAAGGATATAGCCGAGGGTGACGGCAATTACCATGGCAACTATTATACCTGCCCTGGTGACCATTATTGAGCTTCCGCCCTTCTTATGGCTGATCGTCTCGTAAATATCCCTACCAATGGCGCTTCCCTGAGTATGAAACTGAGAGCTTGATGTGGACATCGCTGCTGCCAGGAGGGTGAGCATGAAGAGGTAGACGAACCACTCCGGCATTGCGGCATTGATGTAGATAGGAATTATGCTGTCGGCATTGCCCTTGGCTACAGTGATGGCTATGTCACCCTGGGTGTTAAAAAAGAAGACATTGGAGAGGGCCCCTACTGTGAAGGCGACACCGGTCATGAAAAGAATGAATACCCCACCGATCAGGGTTCCCCGGTGCAGCTCCCTGCTGGACTTGACTGTCATGAACCGGACTGCGAGCTGCGGCATGGCTAAAACCCCTATTCCCACCCCTAAAACTATGGTGGAGACCAGCGTCCACCACCAGGTGCTGCCGAGAGTTGGCATTTCCGTCCATCCAGTATGGCCCATCAAAGCGAGATTCTCTGGGACGAGATGGGCCATGTTTGTAAGTGCCTGATGTGCGACGGTTATTCCTCCCAGATGAGCATAGGTCATGAAAAGGAGAAAAGCCATGCCAAAGAACATAATGGTACCCTGAAAGGCATCGGTATACATGACCCCACGAAGCCCTCCCCAGATAACATAGGCGGCGATGATGACAGAATATATCAACAGAGCCACATGGAAGTCTATGGCTAAGGTGGTCTCCATGAAACGCGCTGCCCCTATCAAAACCACCGCCGCATAGAGAGGCATTCCAAGGAAGATCACCACGCCGCTGAAGTACTGAACGAATCTGCTGTCGAATCTCTTTCCTAATAGCTCTGGGAAGGTCATGGCATTGAGGTTGTGGCCTATCTTTCTGGTCCTCTTGCCATAAAAGACGAAGGCTATGAAAATGCCAACAAATATGTTGAAAAACGTGAGCCAGAGCAAACCCATGCCGAAAAGCCCTGCATTTCCGCCGAATCCGACTATAGCCGAGGTGCTGATGAATGTGGCACCATAGCTCATGGCCATGATATAAGGATGGGCCTTCCTTCCTGCGACAAGATAACCCTCTGTGTCCTTTGTGCCCTTCCATCCACGATAGCCGAGATAGAGAGTGACCAGAAGGTATATTAATATGATGACGTTGAATAAAAGTAGATTCATCCGATCACAGCCCCAGCTCTTTCTCTTGCATCTCTTCCTCCTCCAATTCCCAGGCGGCTTCCTCGGAGATCTCCCCTGCCTCCTCCTCACCGCCCTTATTCCATTTAATGGTGCCGTAGATCACGCATAAAAGCGCGCTAAGAATACAGAGAATATAAACGCCCCAGATCCAAGGATCCTCAATGCCTAGCATGCATAACACCAACCTCATTGTTATAGCCTATTTGCTCGCTGCAGAGCTAATGCAGCGAACCTTTCAGCTTTTGCATTTCCTGATTGCGCAGACAGCCCCTTAGATCGTTAAGGGACCAATATGGCATGTGGTAGCACGTAGCAATGACGAAGCTATAAGGATGTCGGTCAGAATTATACATTATGTTCATTTCCAGGCCTTATGTCCATGATCTAATTAATTTATATTAATAGTTTATATATTGCCCTGGGCGGAACATTGAGATTTTTCACGACTATATCCACAAAAAGATTCTCTTGTTGCTGCCGCAACAGTCCAGAATTGCCGTCCAGAGCCCGTCCTTCCATCTCCGTAGACATGAGCTTAGCCTCAGTTGTGAGCTGCTATTCTCTGACCCAACCACAGAGTCACAGAGGAACAGAGGCTATATTCTCTGCCGGACCTCACCCACATAATTCAGCGTAGAGCCAAATATACTTTATGTGAAAGATCGAAACGATTGCATGAGGAAGCTGGCAATCAGTCTTCTGGATGAGAAAGATTACAAAAAGTCGGCAGACACAGTTGATGGCTTCGGATTCGACCTATGGAATTATAAGGGAGACGTGCTGCTATTGGCTGTATTTTCGGGGCTTGGCGCTACCTGTAATGCAAAACTCGACGAGTAGAGCATGAGAATTGCATCCGGGCTCGATGAAGAAAAGGCGCCAACGCTGCCACCCTGCGAGAAGGCAGGCATTGTACGTTTGGCTTAAGGCCGGTCCAGGAGCAATCACTTGCCCAGGATTTTCTTCTGGCGAAGGATCGCGAGATCTGCGGCCAGTGGGCATATGGCGCATCCTGTCCGGCCCATTCTGCGGCCAGACCACAGAAAGCTTTATCTCATTTTATGGTCCACTGCTTTAGTTCAGTTCCGGGGAGTTAAATAGATGGGCTCAGAGAATGATCTAGATAAGTGCGGAGCAATTGAGGTTGCAGAGCTGCTTTTAACCGCAGACATATACAACCGCAAGGAGAACCTGACTGAGGACGACCTGCCACCCAATATTCGCAAGCATTATTTCGATGCGAATACCAAGAGCGTAAAGCGGCCGATTTACGTAACCAGCAGCGATGTTCAGAAGATCTACGGCATAGATAACGTCAAAGCGGCCATCAAGGATCTTACTTTTGTATCCTTCGAGGAGTTCGGTTCGCAGCTAAGGCTCACGGTATTCGATGTGGCCGCGAAGTGGTTTGCCAATCAGAAGGATCTTGCCAGGATCAGATCCAATCCCGCTCTTGCCTACTTTTATGAGAACTATGACTCCATGGGGGTAAGCTACTCCGAGGCCAAGAACGGCAACAAGCCACTTTCTGCAGACCGCGAGTGGATCGACGCCCGCATAAAAGAGCTGTGCAAGGACCAAAAGGAGGCAGATGAGCTTCTCAAGCTGGCTTACATCAAAGCGCCAGAGGATGTAAGAGACAGCATCTCCGGTTTGATCCTGACCGATGATCAGAAGACGGAGATCGAAAAGACGGGAAAGGCGCTGGAGAACAGAGAATACCTGCGCCAGATAGGCCTGTTCGAGATCGGCAAGCTACTATTCGTCGGCCCGCCGGGCACGGGAAAAACCTCCACCGCCCGGGCACTCTCCAGCTGGTTTTCTCTCCCAATTGTAGAGGTCCGCCTCTCCATGATCACCAGCCAGTACCTGGGGGAGACATCCAAGAACATAGACAAGGTATTCGAGCTTGCCAAGAGGCTCAGCCCCTGCATCCTTCTCATCGATGAGTTCGATTTCGTGGCCAAGACCAGAACCTCAGACGAGCATGGTGCCATGAAAAGGGCGGTCAATACCCTGCTAAAGGCCATAGACGAGATCAACCTGGTCGAGCACGGCGTCCTCCTTCTTGCGGCCACAAATCACCCCCAGCTGCTGGATTATGCCGCCTGGAGAAGGTTTGACAAGGTGCTGAACTTCCCCTTGCCTGACCAGGAGACGAGAAAGAGGATCTTAGACAAGATACTGGAGCCCATCAATGCCAATGTGGATACCGCTACGCTGGCAAAGATGACCGATGGCTACTCGGGCTCAGATCTGCGGCTTGTGATCAGAGAGGCGGTGCTCAATGCACTACTGGAGAACAGAAAGGGGCTATGCCAGCAGGACCTCCTGAACTCCATAGATGACTTCCGCCAGAGGATTTCGGACTACAAGCGGAGCATTGAGGCATGAAGGTCACCCTCCTGGGCACAGGCGACGCCATTGGCACCCCCAAGATCGGCTGCAAGTGTCCCGCCTGCATGGATGCCCTCCGGGGAGGGCGCAGCCGGAGGATGAGGTTTTCCATCCTGCTGGAGTCGGACGAGGAGGACGGCCGGGTGCTGGTGGACTCGAGCCCAGACCTGCGATGGCAGCTCTTGAAAAAGGATATAGCGAGCGTGGACGGGGTGATCTGGACCCATGCCCATTATGATCATTATGCGGGCTTCGGAGACTTCCATCGGGTGCAGAGCCACGTGGACGTCTATGCTCTGAAGAATACTATGGACTACATACTCAATTACCTCTACTTCCTGGCCCCAGTGCGCCATGATGTCATAGCTGGCCAGCCCTTCGAGATAGCAGGAATGCAGTTCACCCTCTTCAATGTCAACCACCCCCCAATTGAGACCGTGGGAGTGCGGATAGACAATGGAAGCAAGGTAGTGGTCATTACCAGTGACACCAAGATGGAGCTCCCTGAAGAGAGCCTGGAGCTGATGAGGGACGCTGACCTGATGCTGGCTGATGCCATAACCCCGCCGGGCTATACTATTAGCAAGCACATGACCGCAGACGAAGCCATGGGGCTGGCGGAGAGGCTGGGAACGAAGAGGCTGATCCTCACCCATCTGAGCCATCTGTATCCGCCCCATGAGGAGGCTCTAAAGAAATGGCCGCTAGGGCATGATATGATGGAGATCGTATTGTAGACTCTGTACGTAAGCTACTCCGGCCTGAAGACCGGAGCTTTCAGCAGCCCTGATCTGGTCTGTTCCAAAAATCAGAGACCAGATCGGACCTCCAGGCCAGCCTACATGCAGCGACGATCTGCAGAGGTCCCAGTCTTGCTGGAACATTGGCCTCAGATCTGCCAAAGACGGCTTCAAATCGTGTTTCGACCGCACCCTTTCGGGCAAGAGTCTGGCAGAGCCATACAGGATCAGCATCAAGCGGTTTACCGCGAGGGTGCCTAAGATGCCCAAGTACAATACAGGAGATGGATTTGGCATGTTAAATATGTATGCAGAGCACAGCGAAAGTAATGGGTGGGGCACGCTCCTCCCCGGCCTAAAGACCGAGGCTTCCGCTGCCCCTACACCCCGGAGCGATCTGTGAATGCTTCCCGGCTGAAAGAGCTGGCTTGTATTTCTTCTGCGAACAGACTGCAGAAAAACTTTTAACTTTTTAGCGGTCATTATGCTCAGATGAATTCCGTTGATCGAGCCATGAAAGAGACTGGCGAACCGATTTCTGCAGGCAGAGTCCCTGTAGACGATATAGAGATGTATTTCGAGGTTCACGGCCAGGGCGAGCCCTTGCTCATGATCATGGGCCTGGGGGGCCACTCGCTCGACTGGGGGTGGATAGTGCCCCAGAGATTGGCAGAAAGCTACAGGGTGATTCTCTTTGACAACCGCGGAGCAGGGCGCAGCGATCAGCCTCCTGGCCCCTTAACCATAGGGCAGATGGCAAAAGATGCCGCGGGCCTGCTGGATGCATTGGGAATTGATCATGCCCATGTATTCGGAGGAAGCATGGGGGGCATGATTGCTCTGCAAATGGCTTTGGATTACCCCAAGCAAGTCGACAAGCTGGTGCTCGGAGGCACAACCGCTGGTGGAAGCTCCAGGACCAATCCGCCGCCCGAGATCCAGAAGTATTTCTATCCGAGGACGGACCTTTCCGCCCATGACTACCTTTGGTGGACTGGAGCGGTATGCTATCCGCCGGAGTTCATTGAGGCCCATCCGGATATAGTGGAGAGGAAGATCCAGGCCAATCTCGCCTTTCCTGGAACCCTTGCTGCCTATGAGGCCCAGCTCAAGGCCTTCAATGAGTTCGATGTCGAAGGGCGCCTGGGCTTTATTCGCGCGCCTACGATGGTGATAATCGGCAAACGAGATGTGCTGATTCCGCCGCCCAATAGCTTCGAGATCGCCCGAAAAATTCCGGGCGCACAGATGCGGGAGATCGAAGGCGCAGGGCACATCTTCTGGATCAGCCATCCTGAGGAGACTGTATTGATAGTAAAGGAGTTCCTGGGATGAGGCGATGGTGGTGCATTGGCTGAGCCGAAGCGGAGTGCAATATACTTGGGATGTCTGGCGCTACTGCCATATCTTCCCATTGATCTACATAGCTGGAGAGATTATGAATTGCCCCTAAAAAAGCTCTTAGCTTGCCGCGAGAAATGATGGAATCTGTCGAAATATCTGCATATTCTGTATCGATAATTCTCATTAACATCACTAGATCCGCTATTGAGGAAGGTTCTTCATCGCTGCTAATAGCTCATCTCTCCTTGATTCCAGATAGTCGAGTTCCTGAAAATCCTCCAGAACATCCTCCTCCCGAACTTCCCCTTTTTTCAGCTTATCATCCAGCTCGAGTATGGATCTCACGTCATGCTTTCTCCTAATCTCGAATATCTCTGCTTCGATGCACCTGAGTTCTTTTTCAAGGAAGGCCTTGATGCTAGCCTGAAACCAGAACGTCACGATCCATCTTCAGGGCACTTGCAACTTCATCGATAACTACCATGATCGGATACCAACCAATAAAACTATCATTAAGATATTTCAATATCTTCAGCGTTCTGGGCTATCCCCAAATGGGCAAGTCCGCGGCAAACGACAAGCATTATCCCAGGGCGGATCTCCCGAAATTATTGCTACCACGAGTCCAGGCAACCACGCCCCACCCCGCCTACAGGGGCGCGAGCCCTCGGGATGCGACTCGAAGGCATACATCTCTTTAACTCGTATGAGGCGGAAAAAAGGAATTTTTAATGGGCAGACTATGCTTTTATCCTATGGAATTGATCAATGGCAGCTATCGCTGGCGTTCCATGTTCGAGATAAAACATCTCAAATTCATTCTCAGAGATTATCGTTCCAAAGCCATATCCATTACTCTCGGCAATGTATAACGTCTTGTTATCCGCACTAATTGCTCCTGCAAAAGCCTCTACAACCTCTTCTCCATCTCGCATAAACGTTATATTTCCTGTGAAGAGGCGGTCCGTCTGCTCGACGACAGCAAGAACAATGCGGTCGTCTTCCACCAGATCATGAGCTCCATCTTCAATAAAATATGCCGGCGCAGATCCTGCCCAGTAGCCCACGAGGTCAGGAACTTGAGCCGCACAGATCCCCGTAATCAGTATGATCAAAAATATTAGCCAAATCCTTCGCATTGATCTCATTGCATCACCCTTGATTATAGCGAGCATCCATTTATATTTCAATGGCGGTTCAAAATTATCTATTATTATTCATATATATTTATTTAACGTATTACATCATGGTGCCCTTCATCCGCCTGGAGAAGTATTCTGGCTCGAATCAGGTTTCTTGCAGAGGACTTGCCTTTACAAAGGTATCATCTAAAATGAAACCCCTGAAACAATTGCGCACTATTTTATGGAGTCTAAAAAAAGCAACCATAGTTCCGATTGGGCAGTCAAATCAGTCCGACCAGAGAGCCTGGATGATTTCCGGGTTCTGAAAAACGGCAGTGATCGGCCCGAGGCATATCCCTTCCTTAGGGCTTGGTGGCTGAGTGCTGTTTGATGGCAAAAATCATCAGCCTGCAATGGCCAGGCCTCAAGGCCAGCTTGCAATCAATTTATATGGAATCGTGGTCTATTATCATCTCGGTACATAAGATCCAGTGTAAGAGAAACATACTAATGCAATAATGCGCAAATATCTATGCAAAATGGGCATTCGATAAATCGCCAGCACTCCCATCCGGGACTCTAATTGAACCCATTTATTCATTTAGAATTCTGAGATCTTCTCTCCAGGTATATCCAGACTGCAATGCAATAAACAGAATCGAGCTTCCGCAAACCAAACCAGGTGTCAAGAATTGATTCAGAGCAAAAATCGAATTTATAGAACAGTAAGTCGCCTTAGAGCGCGCTTCGACAGCACTACTGCACCACTTCTGCTTAATTCTGAGCAGCAACAACGATCCGAGCTGTCAAGCACCCGCCAGCTGGAAGGCCATGCAGCGGAGCTCGCAGAACGCCATGAGGTTGACCCCATGCCTGGCAAGGATTTGCTCTTGCCAAGGCTGGCTGAGAACGAAGCGATCCTTCTCAAGGCAAACGAGCTGCTGACCGGAGCGGTGGCGGCGAATCTCAGGATTACGCCTGCCTCAGAGGAGTTTCTGGACAACTTCTATATGATGGAAGAGCAGATTCTCATGGCCAGGCAGCATCTGCCCAAGGGTTATAGCAAAGAGCTGCCACATATGCTTAATGGATCGCTGGCAGGCTACCCGCGCATTTATGATATTGCCAAAGAGCTAATTGCTCGTACCGATGGCCGGGTGGATGCAGAAAGCCTGAAGCGCTTTGTGGATGCTTATCAGACAAAATCAGTTCTAAATCTGGGCGAGCTCTGGGCAGTTGCGATCATGCTCCGCCTGGCATTGATCGAGAACCTGCGAAATATTTCTTTGCGAATCATTCAAGACAGGATCGACCGCGATCTGGCCAATCGCTGGGCGGTTCAGATCATCAAGACGGCAGAGATAGAGCCTAAGGGCTTGATTATTGCAGTGGCTGATCTGGCCCAGTCGGATCCTCCTTTGTCCAGTGCATTTGTAACCGAATTTGCCCGAAGGCTGGAGGGACAGGGACAGGCTATGACTCTCCCTCTATTCTGGATTGAAGAGCGTCTCTCCGAAACAGGAAAGTCAATCGGACATCTGGTCCAGGAGGATATAAAGCAGGCGCCTGCTGATAAGGTCTCCATTGCTAATAGCATCGCAAGCTTTCGTTTTCTTGACTCCATGGACTGGAAACGATTTGTAGAGGGAACGAGCGTTGTCGAGAAGGCACTCCGCTCCGATCCTGCAGGCACATATGACAAGATGGATTTTGCTACGCGGGATCGCTACCGTCATGCAGTGGAGAGCATTGCAAAGCGCAGCCTGCTGACTGAAGAAGATGTCGCCAATAAAGCAGCAAATCTGGCCCGGGAGAGTGCCACGGCCAGGGGTATCGACGATAGAAGTGCGCATGTTGGCTTCTATCTGATCGACAAGGGCCTGCCTTATCTGGAGAGAGAGGCGGATTTGAGCCTGTCCTTAATCGAGTCCTTCAACAGTACCATGCTCAGGTTCCCTCTGCTCTTCTATATCGGCGCCATAGCTCTTATTACTGCACTCATCATGATCACAGTACTGACACATGCTCATACCCTTGGATCACTCGGATGGCTGCAAATCCTGGCTTTTATTCTGCTGGTGATCTGCATAAGCAGTCCTGTAGTAGGGCTGGTTAACTGGCTGGCAACAATGGTTGTCCGTCCACATGCTCTGCCTAGAATGGACTTCTCCTCAGCAATTCCCGATGAGATGCGGACACTGGTGGTGGTACCATCAGTTCTGTCCAGTCCTGAAAAGATCGATGACCTGCTGGAGGGGCTTGAGATCAGATACCTGGCAAACCGGGATCACAACCTTCACTTCGGCCTCTTGACCGACCTGGTCGATGCCAAGCAGGAGATTATGCCAGAGGATGAGCACCTGCTGCAGAGGGCCCGCCAGGGAATCGAGGCGCTCAATGAAAGGTACCATGAGAGCATCTTCTTTCTCTTTCCCCGTTTGCGCAGGTGGGACTCTGAGGAGGAGATCTGGCGGGGCTATGAGAGAAAGAGAGGCATACTCGAGGAGCTAAACTTTTTATTGCGAGGCGGATCCGAAAACAGCTTTTCTGTGATAACAGGCGACGTATCAATCCTCCCCGGAGTAAAATATGTCATTACAGTTGATGAAGATACCATGATGCCATTCGAATCCGCCCGGATTCTTGTGGAGACCATGGCCCATCCCCTCAACCACCCCAGATTCGATAAGGATAAGCGATATGTCGTCGAAGGCTACAGTATACTCCATCCTCGCCTGAGCTCAGGCATGAATGAAGCAGAAAAATCGCGGTTTGTGAAGCTCTTTGGAGGAGAGCCGGGAATTGATCCCTACACCCGAGAGGTCTCGGACGTCTACCAGGACATCTTCGGGGAAGGATCATTTACTGGAAAGGGGATCTACGACGTGGATGCTTTCTCCCAGTCACTAGGCGGACGCTTTCCAGAGAATCTGATCCTGAGCCATGATCTTCTGGAGGGAAGCTACGCCAGAGCGGCACTGGTCAGCGACGTCCAGTTCTATGAGGACTATCCTTACCATTACGCCTCAGACGTTAGCCGGCGGCATAGATGGATCCGGGGAGACTGGCAGATTGCCAGCTGGCTTCTCACGCGCGTGCCAGGTCCAGGTGGCATGGTCATGGACAATCCAATCTCAGGGCTATCCCGATGGAAGATCTTCGATAACCTCAGGCGAAGTCTGGTGGCGCCTGCCCAGATCTCTTTGCTGCTCTTGGCATGGGTAGCCCTTCAGCACCCCATCTTCTGGACCTCTATGGTAGTAGGAGCAGTTCTTGCTCTGCCTGTGCTGGCTTCCATCAGAACTATATTGAGCAAGTCAGAAGGGCTCTTTTTATACAAGCATCTGCATTATGCGGGGAGGGCAATTGCCAGATATCTGGCACAGGCAACTCTCAGCCTGATATTTCTGCCTTTTGAGGCATACTTCAGCCTTGATGCTGTTGTGCGCACCGGAGGGCGGATGCTATTCACCCATAAGCGACTCCTGGAATGGAACACCTCAGGCAGCGCCCAAAACCGCAGCCAGAGCAATTTGAGTGGATTCTACAGATCGATGTGGATAGCCCCGGCAGTAGCTATCAGCCTGATATCTTATCTCGCGTTTTGGCGTCCTGGTCTGCTGAGCACTAGCTGGCCGCTGCTGGCATCCTGGATCCTCGCCCCTGTTGTTGCCTGGTGGATAAGCCTACCCCTGGATACGCCCAGGGCAGAATTGAGCCCAGATCAGACGCTCTTTTTGCGCAAGCTTTCCAGAAGGACGTGGAGGTTCTTTGAGACATTCGTTACGCCTAAAAGCCACTGGCTTCCGCCGGACAACTATCAAGAGAATCCGCGCTCTGTGGTGGCGAATGGCACCTCGCCTACGAATATGGGATTGTCACTGCTAGCGAACCTGACAGCATACGATTTCGGCTATATCTCTGCGGGAAGGCTGATAAGGCGGAATGCTAGTGCCCTGAATACAATGAAAAACCTGGAACGGTTTCAGGGTCATTTTTATAATTGGTATGATATTAAAAAATTAAAGCCGATGATGCCCAGATATATCTCAACTGTTGATAGCGGTAACCTGGCGGGTCATCTCTTGACCTTAGAGCAGGGCCAGCTCGAGCTAATAGATCAGAAAATTCTGTCAGATCGTGCATTTTGCGGTCTGGAGGATACTCTGCAGATATTGAAGGATGCAGCCACCAGGGGCGGCGAGTCAGCAGAGGACCAGAAGCGAATTGCACCATTCCAAGTGCTCGAACAGATTGATCGATTCAAATCTGAGATTCATTCGCCCCCAGAGAACCTTTCTGCGGCCTGGCAGTTGCTGGACCGGCAAGCAAAAGCAACGGCATCGATGATAAGCCTTATTGAGCGAGAAGAGAATAGCGATCTGTTGTGGTGGGCTAGAGCTTACAAGCGGCAGCTCCGGGATCATAAGAGTGATCTGATCTATCTTGCCCCCTGGCTCATGCTGCCCATCTGGATACTGGAGCATCCAATTCCCGGGGAAATCCCGGAGCATGAATCAAATGAGCTGGCGGGAAAGAGAAGCGAGCTGGAAGCTGAGCTTCTCGGACATAACTATATTCCATCTTTAGGAGAGGTCCCAGAAGTGTCAGAAAAGGTGGCAGGCGTTATAGATCAGATCAGCAGGTGCTTTGTAGAAGACTGCCAGGAGGAACGAGATTGGCTAGAGGAGCTGAGGTCAAAGACAACTGACGCCAGGAGGCGTGCAGACGAGAGAATTGCGTCTATTGAATGGCTTGCTCAGACCTGCGGCGAACTGGCAGAAATAAAATATGATTTCCTCTTCAATAACTCGCGTCGGCTTCTTTCTATCGGCTATAATATCGAGAACTTAGAGCTTGATGAGAGCTGCTACGACCTCTTAGCATCCGAGGCCAGACTATGCAGCTATGTGGCCATTGCCCAGGGTCAGCTCCGACAGGAGCACTGGTTTGCTCTGGGTCGCATGCTCACCATAGCAGGGGGAGATTTCGCTCTGCTTTCCTGGGGTGGGACAATGTTTGAGTATCTCATGCCGCTACTGATTATGCCAACTTATGGAAACACCCTTCTTGATCAGACCTGCATATCGATAGTCAAGCGGCAGATCGAATATGGACAACAACGAAAAGTTCCCTGGGGCATCTCAGAATCTGGCTATAGTGTCGTAGATGTCAATCAGATCTATCAATACAGGGCTTTCGGAGTCCCGGGCCTTGGACTGAAACGTGGGCTGGCCAACGACCTGGTAGTAGCGCCTTATGCCTCCGCCATGGCTCTGATGGTCCTTCCTCAAGAGAGCTGCGTCAATCTGAAGCGTTTGGCAGATGAGGGTTATCTGGGAGAATATGGCTTTTATGAAGCTATCGATTATACCCCATCCCGTCTGGCCCAGCATCAGAGAAGCGCAATAGTCCAGTCCTTCATGTCTCACCATCAAGGGATGAGCCTTCTCTCTTTGGCTTATGTCCTGTTGGACCGGCCAATGCAAAGAAGATTCATGGCCAATCCCATCTTCCAGGCTGCAGATCTGCTTCTTCAGGAAAAGATTCCTCTGGCCAAGGCATTTTATCCTCATGCTGCAGAGGCATCGTCATCAATCTGGAGGGCGGGCATGCTTGAGCGCAAAGGCTCTGTGCGCGTCTTCAGTGATCCGAGCAGTGCCTTTCCCAATGTGCATCTTCTCTCCAATGGCAACTACAACGTGATGATCACCGGTTCTGGCGCAGGCATTAGCCGGTGGAAGGATATTGCAGTCACCCGCTGGCATGGCGATGCTACCCTGGATAATGAGGGACAGTTCTTCTATATCCGTGACCTGGAGAACAATGATTTCTGGTCGGCAGGATATCAGCCTGCATGCAGAGATTCAAGGACTTATCAGGTCATATTCGAGGGATCGAAGGCAGAGATTCGGTCAATGATTTGGGGGATTGATGCCCGTAGCGAAATTGTAGTCTCGCCTGAGGACGACGTTGAGTTAAGGACCATAAGTCTCACCAACCGTTCATCTGCAAAGCGGAAGATTGAGCTGACAAGCTATGCAGAGGTCGTTCTTACGGCCCTAGCCGCTGACGCGACTCATCCTGCTTTCAGCAACCTATTCGTGGAGACGAAGATCCTGCCCAAAAATTCTGCTATCCTGTGCACTCGACGACCGAGGTCTGAGGATGAGAAGACGCCCTGGATGTTGCATATGATGGCGTCGAAGAATGTTGCCGATGATTCAATCTCTTTTGAGACGGATAGGTCCAGGTTCATAGGCAGAGGAAGAGACGTCGCCGATCCTGTGGCAATGACAGGAACGGCGAGTCTATCAAATAGCGAGGGCCCCGTCCTGGATCCGATAGTCTCCATCAGGTGCATAGTTTCGATAGATCCAGGCGAGACAATGCGGGTGAACTTCATCACCGGAATTGCAGAGACGGAAGATGAAGCCATTAAGCTGATCGAAAAATACCATGACGTACGAATGGCCGAGCGCGTACATAATCTGGCCTGGACCCACAATCAAATGATCATGCAGCAGCTCAACATATCAGATGGCGATGTTCACCTTTATATGCGCCTTGCCAGCGCAATAATCTATCCCAACTCAAACTGGCGGGCAGGCTCGGGCGTTCTCATGAAAAACCAGCTTGGCCAGTCAGGCCTGTGGGCTTTTGGCATATCAGGCGATTTCCCAATTGTCCTCCTTCGGATCACAGATCGGTCTAATATCAATCTCGCCCGTGAGTTCCTGAGGGCTCATGCCTACTGGCAGATGATGGGGATTGTCGTGGATCTGGTGATCTGGAATGAGGATAGCTCGGGATATCGGCAGGAGCTTTATGATGAAATTATGGGTCTGATCTCCGTCAGCACAAGTGCATTTGATCCGAAGCGATTTGGTGGAGTTTATGTAATACAAGATGACCAGGTATCTGAAGAGGCCGGAGTCCTGATGGAGGCCGTGGCCAGTGCCATATTCACCGATTATCGGGGAACATTCGAAGAGCAGCTCAAACGCGAAAGGAGACCACGCGCGCCGGTGCCTCTCTTAAAGCCAGAAAAAACCTTGAAGGTCGAGACCTACAGGCCGATTGAATCTACAGGCCAAGACCTCATCTTCTTTAATGGTCTTGGTGGTTTCACAAAGGATGGACGCGAATATATAATCCGCTTAGCTCCGGGGGAAGTCACACCTGCCCCCTGGTCGAATGTGATAGCAAATCACAATTTTGGAACGGTAATATCCGAGTGCGGCAGCTCTTATACCTGGTCAGAAAACTCTCAGCAGTTCCGTCTGACCCCCTGGTACAACGATCCTGTAAGCGATCATAGCGGCGAAGCGCTATACATTCGAGATGAGTTGAGTGGAGATTTCTGGTCTCCTTCCGCACTTCCTGCCCGGGGCAAGACGCCTTATACCTGCAGGCACGGCTTTGGCTACAGCGTCTTCGAGCATAAAGAGTTCGGAATTGCATCCGAGCTGTGGGTATATGTGGCAATGGACGCACCAGTCAAGTTTTGCCGGCTTGTTGTTCGCAATGAATCCGGCATCTTCCGCCAGCTTTCCCTGACCTGTTACATCGAGCAGGTCTTGGGAGACCTGCGTTCCAAGACCGGAATGCATGTGGTCACAGAGATCGATCCAAGGACCGGTGCCCTATTTTCTAGAAACCCGTTCAATACGGATTTCCCGGGAAGAATCGTCTTCTCGGATGTGAATACGAAAATCAACAGCTTCACTGGCGACCGGACTGAGTTCCTGGGAAAGAACGGCAGCATGACCAGGCCAGCTGCGTTAGACAGAGAGACGCTATCTAACCGGATTGGTGCGGCCATGGACCCCTGTGCAGCAATTCAGGTCAGAATAGATCTGCAGGATAAAGAGGATGTCGAGATCATATTTACCTGTGGAGCTGGGCAGAATGTGGAAGATGCACGCAGTCTGGTCAAACGTTTTCGAGGATCGGCTTCCGCTCGCACCGCTCTCGAGCAGGTTTGGAGCTACTGGAATCATACCCTTGGCGTGGTGCACGTGGAGACGGAAGATAAAGCTCTTGATGTGCTCACCAATGGCTGGCTCCTCTACCAGACACTATCTTGCCGCATGTGGGCGCGAACCGGATACTACCAGTCGAGCGGAGCCTATGGCTTCCGGGATCAGCTTCAGGATTCAATGGCTCTCATCTATGCAGAGCCGGAAATTTTCCGTGAGCATCTACTGCGCTGTGCTTCCCATCAGTTCGTGGAAGGAGATGTTTTGCACTGGTGGCACCCACCATTTGAACGGGGAGTGCGCACGCACAGTTCTGATGATCGCCTCTGGCTGCCGCTGGCAGCTCATCGCTACGTAACGACAACAGGAGATGTTGGTGTGCTTAACGAAAGCACCCACTTCATTACGGGTGGGCTCTTAGCTCCCGATGAAGACTCCTGCTACCACCTGCCTGCCAGGTCTGCGGAATCGGGCACTCTTTATGAGCACTGCGTCAGATCCATCAAGCGCAGTCTGCAGTTTGGCCGGCACGGCCTGCCTCTAATGGGAACGGGCGACTGGAACGATGGCATGAATCACGTAGGCTACCAGGGATTGGGCGAAAGCGTCTGGAATGCTTTCTTCCTATACGATGTGCTCGCAAAGTTCAAGGATATTGCCCATCTCTTTGGCGATTCCGCCTTTGCTGAGCTTTGTGCAAGCGAGGCTGCAACTCTGCGGGAGAATATCAGGCAGAGCGGCTGGGATGGCCATTGGTACCTGCGGGCATACTTCGACAATGGAGATCCACTCGGGTCCATTGCCAATGAGGAGTGCCAGATAGATTCAATCCCCCAGAGCTGGTCGGTTCTATCCGGGGCGGGAGACCCAGAAAGATCAAGGGAAGCAATGGAGGAAGTGGATCATAGACTGGTCAACAGGGACAATTCTGTGATACAGCTTTTGCAGCCACCATTTGATAGGTCCAGCTTGAATCCCGGATATATCAAAGGATATCTTCCAGGTGTGAGAGAGAATGGCGGGCAGTATACCCATGCCGCCATATGGGTGATTATGGCTTTTGCCTCTTTGGGCGACAGCGCCCGGGCCTGGGAGCTGTTGGATCTGATCAATCCGGTGATGCATGGCTCGACCCCAAATCAGGTGGCAATTTACCGGGTTGAGCCTTATATCGTGGCAGCAGATATCTGTGCTCTCCCTCCGAATGCAGGGAGGGGAGGATGGACATGGTACACAGGCGCTTCTGGCTGGATGTACCGCCTCATATTGGAATCACTGCTCGGTATAACCTTGGAAGTGGACAGGCTGCGATTTCAGCCCTGCATTCCAGACGACTGGAAATCCTTCAAAGTACATTATCATTATCGTGAGACATTCTATCATATCACTGTTATGCGGATTGGATCCGCGGAAGAAGTGACTGTGGATGGGATTATACAGACCGATGGGACTGTACACCTCGTTGACGATAAAAAAGAGCATTTAGTGGAGGTAAGGATAAGCTAGTAAGAGATAGGATCTTCATCCTCCCTTCATCTTCAAAAGATCAGTATTTTTATCCCCATAACCGTAGCAGTCACAATACTGGCTGCGATCAATATTCCTGTCGCAACGGCAGCAAGGGCGGGCAGGAACCGGAAGCCCAGGAGGAAGGCAATAGCACAGCCAGTCCAGGCCCCAGTCATAGGAAGGGGTATGGCCACGAAGATGATCAGGGCGATCAATCCAAAGTTCTCATGCTTTTGAATATACTTGCTGCGGGTGCGAGCGAATAGCCAGGTGAAGAATCTATCTCCAATGGTATAACGCCGCAGGTAATCGGATACAGGACCCAGAAATAGAAGCAGAGGAACCACGGGAAGGAGGTTTCCCAGGACGGATATGAGAAATGCCTGGTACCATGAGTATCCGTAATATCCAATGGCTAAAGGTATGGCTCCCCGAACCTCGGATACTGGAAGAGCGGCCACCATGAGAGTGACCAGCCACGAGGGAATTATGAGAACCATCCGTATTTCCTCAAAAGATTGGCAATGGCAATAGCTTCGGCCTCACCGATATCTTTTCCCTGCTCAGGCGGCATGCTGCTGAAGGTCCTCTTACTCTCCTATAGTTCCTTTGATCTCCACCTTGAAGACGGTCTCCTGGGTGGGTGAGGAGACGGAGATGCTCAGGTCCACGGGGATCTTCCCCAGAGCGATGGAAAGGGGCGCATCCGAGGTGGCGACATTCACCTTCACACCCTGAGATAGCCGGGTGAGGGCGCCGATAATGGACTCAAAGTCCACCGTCTGGGCGACCTCCTTGAGATCCGGGACCACAGTGATTGGAGCCAGCTTGATGGGCTCGACCGCAATGGGGTTTTGAGAGTCGCCTGATATCCGAGCGGATATGGGGCTAGAGCCATCTCCAGCCACCTGAATGCTCAACGCTCCATCCTTTCCCGAGCCCTTGACCTTGGCCACTATGGGGTACTTTTCCTGGTCCTCCGATCCCTGAACAATAGCCCTTGCATCAGCATCTACTTTGAAGCTCACCATCATATCACGGGAAGTGGTTGGATTTTCTCGGATATAAAGGTGGCATAGGCCCAGGCGATGGCTCAGGGCAACAGGCATGTATAATAGCCGGAATATGGCCAGAATAAATGGCCCCGGAGGCGAAAGCCTGATATCTTATGCGACAGTACCTTCCCACTGATGGTTGAAGTAGGATATTTACATATTGATAGTCCCATTGCTGTTATTTCTTCCAATAACCGTCCGGAGACTGACAATGCAGTCGGTTTGATCTTGCTGGATGGCTTCGACCTTGATGTCGTCTCTCCTTCTCAGATCCAATCCCGTCTGAGCGACGTAAAGCAGAGGCTCAGGGAATGGAGGGAGGGCAGGGCTAACTTCCCAGATATCCACGATGGACAGCGCGCAGAAGAAAAAGAGGCAAAAAAACTAAGGCGCGATGCCGCCCTCGGCCTTTGTGCAACATGCTCTGAGGATGGGCCCCTCCTGGACGCGGCGAGAATTGCTGCCCAGAACCTCTGCCTGCTTGAGCTGAAGATGTCCAGCATTCGCGATCCCATCCGGTTGCTGGAGTTGATCCCTATTTTGAAGCGCTCTGGAGTCACCCTATCCCTCAGGATCAGGCCAGAGGATCTCTCCAATACATTGCTGCAAAAGCTCAACGAGAGCGATCTGGACCTGATTCACCTCGACCTGCGCGGCCTTAATGGAGTCAGCCCCAAGCTGGTCAAGAAAGCAGCTGATATTCGCGGTCCGGCGATAATGGCTCTGGCTGATGTGGGAGATTTTGAGGATGCCAGGACCCTCCTGGCGATGGGGGCAGATGTGGTATCTCTGCGCGGAGCCGATCCCGAGTTCGTCCAGTGGCTCGCCGGGGCCATGCTCGAATATGATCTTCTCAGCGGCTGGTGCAACGCCCCCAAGCATATTTGTGCGGGCGGAGACCTGCGCGGCCTGACCTTCTGCTGTCCTCCAGTCAAGAACTGCGCGGTGTTCGGCGCCCTTAAGAGAGCGGGCCTCTCCCCGGAGGAGTTCGTGAACCGGAAGCTCGCTTTTGCCAAAGGAACTCCTCTGGAGAAGGGAGAGGGCACATGCTTTGGAAGCCTGGTCTGGTGCTGCAAGATCAGCAAGCCCTGCTACCTGCGGGACGAGGCGCTATCCAGGGCGAAGCTCTCCGAAAAGGAATACATGGAACTGAAAAAGAAGCTGGCAGAGAAGATCCTGCAAAAGATCCATTGATCACATATGCGCGGGTCATTAGAGAGATCGGATCGAGTGGCTCAGTGCGCAGTTCTCGCCATGCTCTTCGAGCTCTCCTCCAGTCCCAAGCCAGGTAATGTCGACCGCTGCCACGATTTTTCTGATATCCGGTTTCATCACTTCCTGACCAGCGCAGTCTCTGCTTATCCCGTCTTCAGGAAGGCGGCGAGTGGCGAAGGAAGCCCTGGGTCGCTCATACTGGAAGGGGTGGCAGCCTGGGGGGACTGGAACCTGAGAAGCAACACCCACTTCGGCTCGCTGGTGCTACTGATCCCTCTCGCCCTGGCTGCAGGCCGGATGGCGGGTCATGAACGAGCAGGTCATGAACACGGTCAAGAAACGAAACAGGACGAGAGCCAGGAGAATGGACCGGATGATGGGGTGGATGATGGGGTGGATGATGGGCTTGAGGAGGAGCTGGCGAGAGTTCTGAGGAGCACCACCGTCCAGGATGCATTAGACTTCTATCGGGCCTTCGATCTGGCGGGAGCAAGAGTAGTGCAGGTCGATGATTTCAGCCTGAAGGATCCGGACTGGGAAAGAAAGCTGATTGATGGCAACCAATCCCTTCTCGAACTGATGAGACTTTCCCTGGATCATGATATCGTTGCTCGCGAATGGGCCACGGACTTTGAGCGATCATTCCAGCTCGCCGGAAGGCTGCGGGAGATGGTATCCATATACGGCCTCAATGATGGCGTGGTCAGGACCTTCCTTGAAGCCCTGGCCGAGGTGCCAGACAGCCTTATATCCGCCAAGTTCGGAAGGGAAAGAGCGGTGGAAGTATCCCGTATGGCTGTAGATGCGCTCCTTGATTCCACCCTGAATAAGGCCAGGAAGATGGATTGCGAACTGAACAACAGGGATATGAATCCGGGCTCTACAGCAGACCTGATTGCGGCATCTTTATTTATCTCTCTTCTGAGGAGATTGCGGTTTTGATCATGTTCTATGGCAAAGAGGCTCTTGATGAGCTGGGAATACTGGAGGGCATAAACGAGATAATTGCCACCACAGAGACAGGTGGCAGAGTAAATGCTGCTCCTTTAGGAATTATCAGGAGTGAGGATAGCCTATATATCCGCTTATTTTTAGGAACTCACACCTATGAGAATATCCTCACCAGGAAATGGTTTGTGGCCAATGTCACCCACGATGCCTGGATCTTCGCGGAGACAGCTTTAGAGGACCTGCCCCAGGAGTACTTCACGCATTGCGATGGCCTGCCGATTCTAAAAGATACTGAGGCCTGGCTGCTATTCAAGTGCGATCCCTTCGCTTCGGATATCATAATCGCCAATATCGAGCCGGTAAAAGGGGAGCTATTGAGAAAGGACTTCCGGGCAGTCAACCGGGGAGCCAACCTGGTAGTAGAAGCAGCGGTAGCTGCCACCAGATATATGTCCCTTCGAAGCGATAATTATTTCGAGGAGTTGATGAAGACCCAGAGGATAATAAACCGCTGCGGCAACCCCAGAGAGAGAGAGGCGATGGAGAGGCTAATGGACCGGATCGATAACTTCGCCCATAAGAGATAGGCGATTAATGATAGAAATTCGATTTCTATGAGTACCCTTGAACGTTTGCCTGTAGGCTGTCAGAGCCTGGACCTCCTTCTGGGCGGAGGATTTGAGTCGGGCATAATCACTGAGCTCTATGGTGAATCGGGATCAGGGAAGAGCAACATCGTCCTGCAGCTGGCGGTGGCTGCGGTGGCCAGGGGCTTTCGGGTGATCTTCATCGATACGGAGGGCTTCTCCGCTGAGAGGTTCAAGCAGATTGCCGGACCTGGTGCTGCAGATATAGCGGCCAAGATAATGATCTTCGAGCCCATGAGCCTCGAGCAGCAGGCAATGGCCATCAGGGAGGCATCAAAGATCGCAGGAAGGGATCTGGGGCTGGTTATTCTTGATTCGGCGACGTCTCTTTACCGCATGCTCCTGGAGGCGGAGGACAGCCGGCCTGCCCGTCGAGCTCTGACCGTCCAGCTCTCGGAGCTGCAGGAGATCGCCCGGAGGCACAGGATTCCTGTGGTCATAACCAATCAGGTCTATACCGATATCGAGAGCAACTCCCTTCGGCCATTAGGCGGCACATATCTGGAGCACATGTGCAAAGCGATAATATTTCTAGAAAAGGCCGGAGAGGGCCTGCGGAGAGCACAGCTGATGAAGCACCGCTCCCTGCCGGAAAATAGAACTGCAGAGTTCCGTCTGACCGCCCGGGGCCTGGAGTAATAGCAGACAAGAGACGGCTAAAGGCGGGCCTTCATGACAAATGCTGCCTCTCCATCGGAGTAGTAAGAGGGACAGATGCCTCTTATCTGAAATCCCAGGTTGGAATAAAGAGATTGAGCCTTCCTGTTGCTGACTCTCACCTCAAGAGTAGCACCCAATGCTCCTAAATTGCGGAAGGACTTGAGGACGGCCAGCATCAGCCTCATGCCTATCCCTCTGCCCTGATATCGCGGCCTTATTGCCAGCCAGAAGACCCGACCTTCGAAGGGAGCATGCTTGAATCCCAGGACGAAGCCTGCCAGTTCCCCGTTCACCTTTGCGGCAAGTGTTGTGGCAGGATGGTACTCGTAAAAAGCGGCGAATATGTTCGGGTCATAGCCTCCAAAGACCTCTCGGTCGATCTCCAGAGCTGCATTTAAATCACTGGCACTCATTCTCCTTATGATCACCGCATCTTTTAGGACTGCTTCTTTTATGCCGTCATCATGCTGCCTTTCGAATAGCTCCTCTGGCCACATTATACCATTGCCTGAGATTTTTCAACGGAAATAGTTTATCCGAAGGAGGTGGCATCTGTTTGTAGAGGAGAGCGCCCACGGAACAGCTTCAATAAGGCAAACGAAGAATCGGATCTCAACTATTTCTGCTCCGGCCGTTGAGTGTTCTTCAGGCACACCGACGGGCCATGCGCTTTATGTACTTCGAGCTAGACTATGGCCGCGATGCCGCAGAAATCATGAAGTACAACAGGAACGGCCAGAATTCCCTGATGATGTTCAAGCTGGGAAGGAAAGGCAATTGGAGCAAAAGCTTCATAGTAATAATTACAGACTCAATCTTTGAGGAGCTGGGGATTTGAAGGACGAGGAGCGAAGTTATCGTGGGCAACTGCATGACGACGCATCTTTTCCGGTGGCAGCAGGACATAAAGAGATGCCAGAAAGCTATGCCGTGTTCATTGGTGAGATCAAAGAACGCATACAGAAGGAACGTTTGCGCGTGGTCATGTCCGCCAACTCCTCGATGGTGCTTCTTTATTGGGACATCGGGCGGACTATCATTGATCGTCAGGAAAAGGAAGGATGGGGGGCAAAGGTCATTGACCGGCTTTCAGCAGATCTGCGAGAGGCATTTCCTGACATGCAGGGGCTATCGCCAAGAAATCTGAAATACATGCGCGCATTTGCTGCTGCGTGGCCCGACCGGGAGATTGTGCAAGAGGTGCTTGCACAAATCACTTGGTATCATAATATTGCTCTTCTGGAAAAGGTAGCAGATTCACAAGTCCGCCTCTGGTATGCGAAGAAAGGACTGGAAGAAGGCTGGAGCCGCAGTGTACTGGTAATGCAGATCGAACGCAAGCTACATGACCGGCAGGGCAAGGCACTAAACAATTTTAACCTCACACTGCTGCCTGGCGATTCCGATATGGCCGCTCAGATATTCAAAGATCCATATCTGTTTGACTTCCTTGGAACTGCCGATCCACGCCGGGAGCGAGAAGTGGAAAAAGGGCTGATAGACCACATCCAGCGCTTCCTCCTGGAGCTTGGAGAAGGATTTGCCTTTGTGGGAAGACAGGTTCACCTCGAATTCGCAACTAAGGACTATTACCTTGACCTATTATTTTATCATCTGAAGTTGCGCTCCTACGTAGTGGTTGAATTGAAATCTGTTTCTTTTGATCCCGGATTTGTGGGAACTCTTAACATGTATCTTTCAGCGGTTGATGATTTGCTCCGCCACCCAGATGATAAACCAAGCATTGGACTCCTGTTATGCCGCAAAGGAAGCAGGATCGAGGTCGAATACGCCCTGCGTGGAATCCAAAAGCCGATGGGTGTTGCAGGCTGGGAGACAAAGCTTGTGAAGACTCTGCCTGAAGAGCTGCAGAGCAAACTGCCAAGCGTGGCCGAGATCGAGGCTGAACTGACCTGGGATGAAAATGAAGGGGCCTGACCTCATGGAAGAGGAACAATCCAGGGGGAGTGCGACCAGCTTCGAAGATCAAGAAATACTTCGAGGAGCTGGGGGTATGAGCTGGCCTCGCAAGAAGCTTGAGTTGCTTGCTGCTGATGAGCCTTACTCTTTTGTTGGGGGTCCGTTTGGCTCGAAACTTACTTCGCGTGATTATTCTGATCAAGGTATTCCTGTGATTCGGGGATCCAATCTAAACAACGGTCGTTTCCTAGATATGAACGAATTCGTTTACGTCTCCGATTCAAAAGTCCGCAAGGACCTATCCGGCAATCTTGCTAAACCAGGTGACTTAGTTTTCACACAGCGTGGTACCCTTGGCCAAGTAGCAATCATTCCAAAAGAAGGTATATCAGATCGATATGTTGTTTCCCAGAGTCAAATGAAGCTGACTGTTGACGACACCAAAGCAGACCAATTCTTTCTGTACTACTATTTTTCCAGCCGTGAAGTCATTGATAGGATTACGAATTTTACGTCCTCATCTGGTGTCCCCCATATCAATCTGACAGTGCTTCGCAATTTTGAGATTCCGGTTCCTCCACTTGAGATCCAGAAGTCAATCGCCTCCATCCTTTCCGCCTATGACGACCTGATCGAGAACAACCGGCGGCGCATACAGCTGCTGGAGCAGGCGGCGCGGCTGCTCTACAAGGAGTGGTTCGTACGCCTGCGCTTCCCCGGCCATGAGCACGTCAGGGTTATGGACGGGGTGCCAGAGGGGTGGGAGAAAAAGAAGATCGCCGATGTGTGTGAAACGGTAGGAGGCGGTACTCCATCAACTAAGGTTTCTGAATATTGGAATGGAGAAATAACCTGGATCGTGCCAACAGACGTTACAAACAATGATTGCCTTGTTCTCTTGGATTCGGAAAGAAAGATTACAGATAAGGGACTTAGAGAGTCATCTGCCAAGATGATTCCCGCGGAAAGCATTTTAATGACAAGTCGAGCATCTGTCGGCTATTTCGCATTGGTGGATTCTGCGGTTTGCACAAATCAAGGATTTATTAATATAATTCCACACCGTGCAGAGCTAAGGATGTATCTGCTATTTAATTTGATGAGCAGAGTGGCGGAGATTCGAAGAAATGCGAAAGGGTCAACTTATCTGGAAATAAGTAAAGGTCGTTTTCGTGCAATAGATATTGTTCTTCCACCGAAGACCATTGCTGACGAATTTGGAAAAATCACGAATGACCTAATACATCAAGTACGCTGTCTGAAACTATCAACGCTAAAACTGGAAAAAGCCCGCGACCTGCTTCTTCCACGTCTGATGAACGGAGAGATCGCCATATGAGTAAAACTGTATTCACGCAAGTTAATTATAGTCTGGCTTCGCTGGTAAATCACATCGAACTGGGAGCAATCGGCCTTCCGGACATCCAGCGACCCTTTGTCTGGAAAAATGCGAAGGTTCGAGACCTCTTCGATTCGATGTACCGAGGCTATCCTGTGGGCTATCTGCTGCTATGGCAGAACGGCATGGCTTACGATCGGACTATCGGTACAGATAAAAAGCAGACAACTCCCGGGCTTGTCGTTGTGGACGGTCAGCAGCGGCTCACTGCGCTCTATGCAGTGGTTAAGGGCGTGCCTGTAGTCCGCGAAAACTACGATGCCGAGAAGATCAGCATCGCTTTCAATCCTCTGGAAGAGAGTTTTGAGGTTTCTGATGCAGCCATAGAGAGGGACAAGGCATTCATTCCGGATATCTCTCGTATTTGGAGCAGCAGCACCAATATCTTCAAGATCGCCGAAGACTACCTCCGCGGATTGAAGGCATCCCGAGAAGTCAGTAATGAAGAGGTTACAAAAATTCAGAATGCTATAACCAAGCTGCAATCGTTGACGGCATTTCCTTTCACCGCATTGCAGTTGGCAGCAGACGTCTCCGAGGAGGATGTCTCCGAAGTCTTTGTGCGTATCAACAGCAAAGGCACACCCCTTAATCAAGCTGATTTCATCCTGACTTTGATGTCGGTATTCTGGGATGAAGGCCGCGCCGAGCTTGAGCAGTTCTGCCGTGAAGCCAGAAAGCCCTCCAGGGAGAAAGAATCGCCGTTCAACTATTTCATCGAACCTGATCCAGACCAACTGCTGCGGGTAGCCGTGGGCATAGCCTTCAAGCGGGCTCGTCTGAAATACGTCTATTCTATCCTTCGAGGGAAGGATCTGGAGACTGGCCAGTTCAGCGAAGAACGCCGGATTGCCCAATTCGAGCTGCTCAAAGATGCGCAGCGAAGAACCCTTTACGTCCAGTATTGGCACGACTTCTTGAATTGCATCCGCATAGCAGGTTTCCGCAGTGCAAAGATGATCAGCTCCCAGAATAACCTGCTCTTCTCCTACATGCTCTACCTCATAGGGCGAACGGAGTACAGCGTGGAGGAGTTCGCACTGCGCAAGGCTATAGCGCAGTGGTTCTTCATGTCTGCGGTTACAGGACGCTTTACCGGATCTCCGGAATCGGCGATGGAGTTTGACCTGGCTCGGCTTCGCGATGTGAAGACTCCAGAGCAGTTCCTGGCGAAGCTCCAGCAGGTCTGCGATATCGCCCTCCCCAATGACTTTTGGGAGGCAACCCTGCCTAACGACCTGGCCACGTCATCTCCTCGTAGCCCGTCATTGTTTGCTTACAATGCATCTTTGATTCTCCTGGAAGCAAAGGTTCTCTTCTCCAATACCAGAGTCGCCGACCTGCTGGATCCTGCAATCCATCCCTGCCGCGACCCAGTCGAGCGGCATCACCTGTTTCCCAAAGATTGCCTGGCTACAATGAAGATCACTGCCACCCGTGATACAAACCAGATTGCCAACTATGCCTATGTGGAGTGGAAAGACAATTCAAAAATCTCGAACCACCCGCCTGCAGAATACCTGCCGAAACTAAGGGCCCGTTTCAGCGATGCTGATCTGGCCATTATGTATCATCACCACGCTCTGCCGGAAGACTGGGAGCGGATGGAGTACAACGCTTTCCTGGAAAAACGGCGGGAGATGATGGCTCAGATCATTCGTGAGGGCTATCAGATTTTGAAAGGGGTATCAGCCCCTCAAATTGCTCCGGAGGAATTCGATCTGATAACCGCGTTGAGCAATGGAGAAAGTGACTCAGTTGAGTTCAAATCAACGCTTAGGACCAACCTTCACACAGGCGTTGCCGACAAGCGGATAGAGCTTGCTGTAATGAAAACGCTGGCAGGTTTCCTCAATACCAATGGCGGAACGCTGATCATTGGCGTATCAGACGACGGAACAACTGTCGGCATCAAGACGGATGGATTCCCCAGTGAGGATAAGATGAGCCTTCACCTGGTGAACATCGTTAAGGACCGAATGGGTCCTGAGGTGATGATAGCCATGAACATCCATTTCGATGATTACGAGGACGGTCGCGTCATGGCCATTCGATGTAAGAGGTCACCAAGTCCCGTCTACGTTAAAGATGATAACATTGAACGCTTCTACGTCCGCACAGGCCCCTCTACAACAGAATTGACGCTAAGCCAGGCTCAAAGCTACATTAATCAGAGGTTTAAGCTGTGACCCTTGGCAGTTACACCGAAGACACCCTCGTCCAGCAGACCACCGCCGATTACCTGGAGCAGCAGCTCGGCTGGGAATCGGTCTATGCTTATAACAGCGAGGATTTCGGGCCAAAAAGCCTTCTGGGCCGGGCTTCCGATCGGGAGGTGGTGCTGACCCGAATCCTGCGCCAGAAGCTGGCAGAGCTGAATCCCGGCCTGCCCGGCGCAGCATACGACGACGCTGTGCGCCAGATCACCGCCACCATGGCTTCGCAAACCCTGGCTGCCACCAACCGGGAGAAGTACGACCAGATGCGGGACGGAGTGCAGGTGGCATTCCGCAACGGTGACGGCGAACTGGTGAAAGAGCGGATGCAGCTCTTCGATTTCAACGAGCCAGGCAACAACCACTTCCTAGCCGTACGAGAGCTATGGATACGTGGCGACCTCTACCGCCGCCGGGCAGATATCGTCGGTTTCGTAAACGGCCTGCCGCTCTTGTTCATAGAGTGCAAGAACATCCACAAGAACCTCAAAGCCGCCTTCGAGAAAAACTTCTCCGACTACCTGGACACCATCCCTCACATCTTCCATCATAACGCCATTGTGATGTTCGGCAATGGCGAGCAGGCAAAGATCGGCACCATCACCAGCAAATGGGAGCACTTCCACGAGTGGAAACGCCTGGCTGAAGAAGAGCCTGGAGCTGTGGATATGGAAACTCTTCTCAAAGGCATCTGCGACAAAGGCAACTTCCTGGATCTGCGGGAGAACTTCATACTCTTTGACGAGTCCAGGGGCGAACCTAAGAAGATCCTGGCCAAAAATCACCAGTTCCTCGGAGTCAACCGGGCCATTGAAGCGGTCTGTAAGCGCAAAGAGCTGCATGGAAAGCTGGGGGTCTTCTGGCACACCCAGGGCGCAGGAAAGAGCTATTCCATGGTGATGTTCACCCGCAAGGTCCATCGCAAACTCGGCGGCAACTTCACCTTTCTGGTGCTCACCGATCGAGACGACCTGGATTCTCAGATCTACAAGACCTTCGCCGGCTGCGGCGTGGTTGACAACGATCAGGTTCAATGCCGCGCTTCCAGCGGCAGCCACCTGAGCCGACTGCTGGCCGAGCACAAGGCCTTCATCTTCTCACTGATACAGAAATTTAATCAAAAAATTGACCCCGGCGAGGGATATACCCAAAGAGACGACATCATCGTAATCACCGATGAGGCGCACCGAACTCAGTATGGCACCCTGGCCGAAAATATGCGCAACGCTCTGCCCCATGCCAGCTTCATCGGTTTCACAGGCACCCCGCTCTTCAAAGAAGATCAGATCACCCGAAAGGTATTCGGCGATTATGTTTCTACCTATGACTTCCAGCGGGCAGTGGAGGACAAGGCCACCGTTCCACTATACTACGATGCCCGCGGCGAGAAGCTGGGCGTGGCCATCGGCGACCTCAACGAGCGCGTCGCAGAAAAACTAGAGGAGTTTGAGATAGACGATATCAACGTCGAGCAGCGTCTGGAAAAGGAGCTCAAGCGTGAATATCATATTATCACCGCGGAGAAGCGGCTGGATCAGGTAGCTCGGGACTTCGTGCAGCACTATTCCACTGCCTGGGAAAATGGGAAGTCGATGATGGTCTGCATCGACAAGATAACCTGTGTGCGGATGTATAACCTGATCAACAGTCACTGGGAAGAACGGATAGCTGAGCTGGAGGCAGGACTCTCTTCTACCTCAGATGATCAGGAGGAGATCTATCTTAAGCGTCAGATAGAATGGATGCGCGAGACTCGGGCGGCTGTAGTGGTTAGCGAAGAGCAGGGTGAGGTCGATAAGTTCCGCAAGAGCGGCCTGGACATAACTCCCCATCGCAGACTCATCAAGGAAGGCATCGACCTGTCTGAGTCAATGCGCAGCAAGCCCCAGTTCCATAACATGCAGCGGATTAGTCTTGACGACGCCTTCAAAACCGATGAACATCCGTTTCGCATCGCCATAGTCTGCGCCATGTGGCTGACAGGATTTGATGTGCCGAGCCTCTCTACTCTCTACCTGGACAAGCCTCTGAAGGCCCATACTTTGATGCAGGCCATAGCTCGCGCCAACCGCGTGAACGAGGGCAAGAACAACGGCTTGATCGTCGACTACTGCGGCATCCTAAAGCACTTGCGTCGAGCGCTGGCAACCTTTGCAGGTCCCCGCCCAGATGATGGTGAACCGGGCGGTGAGATCGATCCGGCCAGGCCAGAGGAGGAGCTACTGTCCGATCTGGCCGAGGCGATCAGCTTTGTGCGGGCCTTCCTCGATGAGCGGAATGCTCCTCTGGATGACATAATCCATAAGACAGGCTTTGAGCGCAATGCCGCTATTGCGGCCTGCAAAGAGGCGGCCAACGAAAACGATGAGACGCGCAAGCGCTTTGAAATCATGTGCCGGGAGGTCTTCAAAAAATTCAGAGCATGCATCATCCTCCAGGATATAAACGCCTATCGTGATGATCGGGATGCGGTCAACATCGTTTACAAGAGCCTCCAGCAGGATCGAGAAAAGGCTGACATCACAGACATCATGAGGCAACTCCAACATCTAGTGGATGAAGCAATCGATGTCCAATCTGACACAGTGACTGAGCCTGGGGAGCCGTACGATATCAGTAAAATCGACTTTGTCCGGCTCAAACAAGAGTTCGAGAGATACAAGAATAAGAACACAGTGGTTCAGAACTTGCGTCAAGCAGTGGAGATCCGATTGCAGAGACTGCTACAACAGAATCCCTTGCGCACAGACTTCCAGCAACACTACGAGAAGATCGTTGCCGAGTATAACCGCGAGAAGGACCGGGCAACAATTGAACAGACCTTCGAGGCATTGCTCAAGCTCGTCCAAGGACTCGACGAAGAAGAAAGCCGAGCAGTACGAGAGGGGCTCGATGAAGAATCTTTGGCCATCTTCGACCTGCTGAAAAAGCCAGATCTTAAGGGCGTTGATATCAAGCGCATCAAAAAAGTTGCAGCTGAATTGTTGAAAACGCTTAAGGAGGAAAAGCTCCGAGTTGACCAATGGCGCGATAAGGAAGCGACCCGTGATGCTGTGCGAGTGACTATTCATAACTTTTTATGGAATGAAGATATAGGCCTTCCCGTTGGCCTGTATTCAGAAGCTGATGTGGCACAAAGGGCTGAAGATGTATTCAGACACATCTTTTGGGCTTATCCCACATTGCCATCTCCTTACTATAGTGCATCGGTGGCATAGGGAAAAGATGCTGACTATGATATTGTGATTGATGGCAGGCTGCAGAGACAAATCCTTCCAATCGTCTTCATGTTGACGATCTGCCAGGATTTTCTTCTACTCAATCCAGCCCAAAAAAAAGGAAGACTTGAGAAAAGGATAGAATTCTAGATCCTTCCTCAATTCTACTTTATATCACTGTGGTACTCCTGCAGCGATTTCGCTGCTGAATGGCCTGCTCTTGAGGCACTAATCCCCTTTGCCGCCGCCGAAGCAGCAGCAATGGTGGTAATATAGGGCACCTTGTATTTGATTGCTGCCTTTCGGATATAAGAATCATCATACTGGCTGGCCTTGCCGATGGGGGTGTTTATCACCAGCTGAATCTCCTTGTTTTTGATGGCATCATCGATATTGGGCCGGCCCTCATAGATCTTCTTGATCATCTCCGACGGGATGCCATTCTCTTTCAGGACCGCTCTGGTCCCGCTGGTGGCCATAATTCTAAAGCCGAGCTTCTGAAACTCCCGCGCAACCTCCACCAGCTCCATAGATCTGTCCTTGGCGGCCACGGTGATCATGACCGTCCCCTCCTGGGGAAGCGAGGGCTTGGCAGCCTCCTCCGCTTTATAGAAGGCCATGCCGAATGAGTCGGCAAGCCCCAGGACCTCTCCAGTGGATCTCATCTCCGGGCCCAAGAGGGGGTCGACCTCAGGGAACATATTGAAGGGGAAGACAGACTCTTTGACACCATAATGAGGGATATTTCTCTTCTTCAGCCCCAGCTCGTCCATTCTTTTGTTCATCATCATCTGGGTGGCTATCCTGGCCATCGATACATTGCACACTTTGGATACCAGCGGCACCGTCCGGGAAGCACGGGGATTGGCCTCCAGCACATAGACCACATCGTGGCTGATGGCATACTGCATATTCATCAAGCCCACCACATGCAGCTTCTGAGCTATCTTGCGGGTGTACTCCTCAATGGTCTGCAGATGCTCGCCGGAGATGCTCACTGGCGGAATTACGCAAGCCGAATCGCCGGAATGAATGCCCGCCTGCTCGATATGCTCCATCACTGCGGGCACAAAGGCCTCTTTGCCGTCGGAGAGGGCATCTGCCTCCGTCTCCAGAGCATTCTCGAGGAATCGGTCGATGAGAATGGGCCTCTCTGGGGTGACGTCCACTGCCGCGGCAACGTACCGCTCCAGCATCTCCTCGTCGTATATCACCTCCATCCCCCGTCCCCCCAGGACGTATGAAGGCCGCACCATGAGGGGATAGCCGATCCTCTTGGCAACCTCCAGCGCCTGGTCGAGGTTGCTTGCCATTCCCGATTCCGGCATGGGTATGTCCAGCTCCTCCATCATCATCCTGAATCGATCTCTGTCCTCGGCCAGGTCTATGGCATCCACAGATGTCCCCAGGATCTTCACCCCTGCATCCTCCAGCTCCCGGGAGATATTGAGAGGCGTCTGGCCGCCGAACTGGACGATGACCCCCTCAGGCTTCTCCTTCTCATAGATGCTGAGCACATCCTCGACCGTCAAGGGCTCGAAGTACAGCTTATCCGAAGTGTCATAATCGGTGGAGACCGTCTCTGGATTGCAGTTGACCATGATGGTCTCAATGCCCATATCCCTCAGGGCAAAAGCGGCATGAACGCAGCAGTAGTCGAACTCAATGCCCTGGCCGATGCGGTTGGGCCCTCCACCCAAGACCATGACCTTGCGCCTGCTGCTGCTCGGGGTCCTATCGGGAGCATTGTATGTAGAGTAATAGTAGAAGGCGTTCTCCACCCCGCTTACAGGTACCGGCTCCCAGCCCTGAACAATTCCCAGGGACTTGCGCCGCGCCCGGATCTCAGCCTCTGGGACGGCCAGAAGCTTCGAGAGGTATCGGTCTGCAAAGCCATCTTTTTTGGCCTGACTGAGAAGCTCATCTGGGAGATCGACCAGTGGTTTACCCTTGTAGGCCAATATCTCTTCTTCCAGCTGGACCAATTCCTTCATCTGCTGGAGGAACCAGGGCTTGATATGGGTCAACTGATAGAGCTTTTGGATGTCGGCACCCTTTCGGATCGCTTCATAGAGAATGAACTGTCGCTCGCTTGAAGGCTCTTTAAGAAGCATCATAAGCTCTTCAGGAGATCTGCTGTTGTAGTCCCTGGCAAAGCCCAGGCCGTACCTGCTGTTCTCCAAAGAGCGTATGGCCTTCTGGAAGGCTTCCTTGTAGCTCTTGCCGATGCTCATCGCCTCTCCCACTGCCTTCATCTGGGTGCCGAGGACGTCCTTTGAGCCCCGGAACTTCTCGAAGGCCCAGCGGGGGAACTTGACCACAACATAATCTCCCGAGGGCGTGTATTTTTCCAGTGTCCCCTCTTTCCAGTAGGGTATCTCATCCATGGTCAGACCAGAGGCAAGCTTTGCCGAGATCAAGGCGATGGGAAAGCCGGTAGCCTTGGAGGCGAGGGCGGATGAGCGGGATGTCCTTGGATTGATCTCTATGACCACCACCCTCCCGGTCTTTGGATCGTGGGCGAATTGGATATTGGTCCCGCCGATGACCTTGATGGCCTCAACGATCCGGTAGGAGTAGTCCTGCAGCTTATCCTGAAGCTCCTGGGATATGGTTAGCATGGGGGCGGTACAGAAGGAATCGCCGGTATGAACTCCCATGGCGTCCACGTTCTCTATGAAGCAGACGGTGATCATATGATTCTTGGAATCCCTGACCACCTCCAGCTCCAGCTCCTCCCATCCTGCGACCGACTCCTCGATGAGCACCTGGCCGATCAGGCTGGCGGCAATTCCCCGGCTGACCACGGTCCTCAGCTCTTCGGCGTTATAGACCAGACCGCCTCCTGTTCCCCCCATGGTGTAGGCTGGCCGGACGACCACCGGGTAGCCGAGATCCAGGGCTACCTTTTCTGCGTCCTCCACCGTATAGATCGCGGTGCTCTTGGGTACCTCGATCCCCAGGGAGTTCATAGTCTCCTTGAAGATGATCCTGTCTTCCCCCCGCTCAATGGCATCCAGCTTCACCCCTATGACCATAACATTGAACTTGTCCAGGATGCCTGCGCGGGCGAGCTCAAGGCTCAGGTTGAGGCCGTTCTGCCCGCCCAGGTTCGGTAGCAGGGCATCAGGCCGCTCCTTTTCGATGATCTGGGCCAGCCTCTCGACATTGAGTGGCTCGATATAGGTGGCATCTGCCATGCCCGGATCGGTCATAATGGTGGCCGGATTGGAGTTGACAAGGACTATTTTGTATCCCAGGGCCTTGAGCGCTTTGCAGGCCTGGGTGCCAGAGTAATCGAATTCGCAGGCCTGCCCGATTACGATAGGGCCAGACCCGATGATCATGATCTTGTTTATATCTTCACGCTTCGGCATCTTTCCCGACCTCTTACTTGAACGATAATAGAGCAAACGAATTCCTATTTTATCCCTTCCATCCTTCGATGCGCCTGATCCGGTTGAAAAAGATTATTGGTTTAAAAATTTTCACATCATGTTCTGTACTTTCCAAGTTTCTCCTTTGTTTATAATTTTTAATTTATCTTATTATTCATATCTTCATTCCAAGGCTCTTGAGTATATATAGCAATCCCCCATCAGGTACAGGCAAATTAAAATATGTCATGACAAATTCAAATGTTTCTCCAACAGCTTGCATTTTTACTCTATCGACCATGTCGCCCATCGTTCTTGATTTTGAGCCATCTTTAGGTGGCGGATTATCTATTTCCCATAAGAGAATTGCAGTCCATACTGAAAAAACCATTTGAATAAATCTTTCAATTGAGTGTTTATCTCTTAATTGGTAATCTTTAAATCCTAATTTTTGATTTGCCTCTCTATGAGCTGTTTCTATATCCCATCTGTCCTCGTAAATTGAGAGTATTTCTTTCAATGAAAGCGATCCATTAGTGCTGATTATATATTTTGTCGTGCTATCTTTTTTTCTCTTGGAGATAACAAGCTTAACTTCGCCTACCTTGTCTATGATTACCTTCTTTTCAAATGCATAATAGGTCTTCTTTTTTCCACGAACGCTAACTGTTGTCTTAATAAAAAATTTATCTTCAATTTGATTCGCTAGATCTCTGACTTGGAAATACATATCCTTATTTATTCCGACTTTCTTATCAGACTTGATTTGGCATACGATATTATGCCCTAGCTTAAGGCACTTGCTAAATAGATCAGAAGAAAACCACCAGCTATCGAAAACGATATAAAGATCGATGCTTTTTGGTACAACTAATGGTTTGATGATCTCTTCAAAGGCAATCTCCATTTTTGTTTTAAAATTCTCATTTTCGTCATCATTCTTAATATACATCTTAGCTTTATGTGGAATAAATAGTCCTTTTGATTGGACAACAGAGGTAACGAAATTGTTACCCCAAATATAGGCTTCTTTACTATGATCGTAAAATTTGCCCACACCATCTGTTTGGTTTCCTTCTTTCTCATTGTATGTATCATCAATTATTAATAATAGTTTATCGTTCTCTTTCAAACATAAACTATCGATGAAAAGATCCACCTTGCGTTGTGCAACTTCATTTTCATCCCAATTCGCATCGCTAAAGAACCAATTATATGAAGAACGTGATTTTTTCCCTTTGCTGCAATCTGCCATAGTATCACAAAGGTTAGAAACGGTCTTGGATTTATCACATACGCTCAACGCGCCACACAGATCTCGAAATGATCCGTAACTCGGTTTTGTGAAGAGATCCCTAAACTTATCTAAAAACGGCTCCAATTGCAACGGTACCTTTACTATTTTGATCATTTTACTCCCGAAGAAGGGATTCTGATCCAAGTATAAAAGCTTTAATTTTCTATGGGAAATTTATGGTTTGAGTTAACAGGAGAATATTATAAATCTGTTAAAAAGTTGGAAAGTACAGTCATGTTGAGATAAATTATACCATAAATATTAAGTAATGATATATATATTTTAAATGAGTGCATGAGCAAATCTGAGATCATTCGGCAACTTCAAGATCAAAATGAGCAATTAAGATTTGAGAATGAATCTCTCAAGGCCAAGATCCGTGAGCAGAAGCCCGTTTCCCCACCGCCAGGGTCAGGTTCCCGTAAGGCATGACCAGCATCCTCGCATCCTTGCCCTGCCTCGCTTTGGCCATGGCCAAAGCCTCATCCAGAGTCTTTGCCGGATTCATAAAGCACATCTCGACCTTATCCCTGGGCATGGAAGAGACCAGAATCAGATGGTGCTCCATCGACTCCCTGGCCAGGAAGGCCGCCTTGTGCCCTCCAAACTCGTACTCCCTGCCGAACCGCTCCCAGCAGTCCTCGGCAGACGAGGCCTCGCAGGCCCAGCGCTCGAATGCCGGATGGCCCAGCCCCTCGCAACATTCCGCTAAGAGGATGATGGTACCGCCGGGAAGGGCGGCATTCTTGGCATTGTCCAAAGCCTTCTGGGCCTGGAATAAATTGAGGTCCTTGGGCCTGCCTCCGGCGCAGCTGACTACGATCTCCGCCGGCTCCACATAACGGCGATACATCCGGTCAACTGCCGCCGCCCCCACTCTATGCGCCTTTATGAAGTCTCCAGCGGTAGACAGGACGATCTCCTTTTGGCTATTCAAGACAGTGTTAAGTATGAAATCCAGATCCGCGATTCGGGCAGCATCCTCCATATCCAGGCGGACGGGGCTTTTCAGGTTCCCGGTAGTTGCCGCAGGATCCCTCATCAGCTCGTGATTCCTGACCACAGAGGGCTCGGAGCTAACCCCGGGGAGAATGGCCTTTGCCCCGCCGCTGAAGCCGGCATAATAGTGATACTCGATATTTCCCGTAGCCACTATCAGGTCAGAGGAGGCGACCGCCTCCAGAACCTCCACCGGAGTTCCCCGCTCAGTCCATCCCAGGGGAACACAGCCTTTGGAGTCGTGCTGAACATGAGGCAAGCAAATGCAGTCCTTTAAGAGATACTCCTCCTCGGCAACGGTCATCCTTCGATGGGTGCCCAGAGCGAAGACAACAAACAGACTCCTGATACCCAGCTCCCGGATCCTCTTGACAAGCGGAGGAAGCATGAGGTGGCTGGGAGCAGGGCGGGTGATATCGCTGACCAGAATGGAAGCCGACCTTGCCCCTGCAAAATCCTCCAGCCTCCTTCCAACCGCCTGATCTAAGGATCTCTCGACCTCCCCGGAGCCGGCTGGCGGAAGCTCCTGGGGAAGGACGACCTTTGCCTCCTCACCTGCAAGAAGATCGAGGCAACCCTGGCCGTAATTGAGCTTAATGGTATTGTTATTCGGTTTCATTGGCGTGGCAGTCCGCTATTCATCTTATATTATCCAGAGATGGTTTTGAATATATATATGACCTATGTCTTCCAGACCACCGCTCGGGTGAGCATCTCAGAGAAGGCATCGAATATCGGCCGGTCCGTCTGGAAGAGGAAATAGTTCGCACCGACCTGGTCACATGCTTCTCTGATCTTTTCGTTATGCTCTGCCAGTCTCGTCTGGTAGTCCGCCCGCTCTCCCTCAGTCACCCGGGTGATGACGGAAAGGCCGCTCTCCATATCTACGAATTTAACATCCCCGCCGAATCCCATCCCCATCTCATCCGGGGAGAGGACCTGAATGACCACCAGCTCATGTCCGGAGAGGCGAAAGATGCTGGTTATCACATCCTCGGTATCCTCCAGGAGGTCGGATATCAGCACCACCAGGCTGGTGGTCTTGATCTGGGAGGCAAAAAGCTCTGAGACCAGCTTCAGGTTGGTTCTTCCTCGGGGCAGAGTATCATCAAGCATGGCAATGGATGAAATCAGGTTCCTCCTCCCTCGCTTTGGCTCTCCGGGATAGAACCGGTGGCAGAAGCGCGACAAAGTGTATTTCTCGTTCTCCATGGTGGCCAGATAGGCAAAGCCCGCAGCCAGGCGGGAGGAATAGGCATACTTTCCGGCATAGCCCATGCTGGCGCTGCTGTCTAAGAGGATATGGACCACAAGGCTTCTCTCCTCCTCATGCTCCCGGATGAAGAGCTTCTCCGTCCTTCCGTAGACCTTCCAGTCCACCAGCTTGAAGTCGTCCCCCTTGCGATACTCCCGATAGCCCACCGGGCTGATGCCGTGGCCAAATCGCATCGATTTCCTCCCACCGCTATATGCCGTGGAGACGCGCTTCCGGACGAGCAGAGTGAATCGCTCCAGCTCTTTGAAGAAATCAGTATCCATAATTCATCTCATAGCGATAGGCTCTTCAGGATGTCACCTACCACCTGATCGCGGGTGAGGCCCTTCCTCTCCGCCTCGAATCCCAGTATTATTCTATGCCTGAGTACAGGATAGGCCATTACATGCAGGTCTTCTTTGGATACATAGTTCCTCCCCTGCAGAAATGCCCTGGCCTTAGCCGATAAGATGAGGCCGATGGAGGCCCTGGGGCTGGCACCGTACTGGACCCCGTCCCAGTTACGTGTGGCCAGGACCAGGTTAACCACTGCACGTTTCAGATCATCCGCGATCGGTATATCGCGACAGAGCTTCTGAAGGGCAATAACCTCCTCCTTGCTCACTTGAGGGGAGACCTTGGGCTCTGCCCGGATGGTATACCGCTCCAGGATCTCCAGCTCCTCATCCATCGTGGGATACTCCATGAAGATCTTGAGCAGGAACCTGTCTAGCTGGGCCTCGGGCAATGGGAAGGTTCCTTCCATCTCTATGGGGTTCTGGGTGGCCAAAATGAAGAAGGGCCTGTCCAGAGCATAGGTTTTGTTGCCCACGGTTACCTGTTTTTCCTGCATGGCCTCTAAAAGGGCGCTCTGAGTCTTGGGCGAAGCCCGGTTGATCTCGTCCGCCAAGACGATATTAGAGAAGACTGGCCCCGGCTCGAAGCGGAACTTCTTTCCCCCGCCGATCTCGTCTATAATGGTGGTGCCGGTGATATCCGCCGGCATCAGGTCCGGCGTGCACTGAATTCTGCTGAAGTCCAGGCCCATGCAAGAGGCAGTGGTCTTCACAAGCAGAGTCTTGGCCAGACCCGGATTGCTCTCCAAAAGGGCATGACCTCCGGCGATAATCGACACCAAAAGCTGCTCTATGGCCCTGTCCTGGCCGACGATCACCTTATCGATCTCTTTTCGGAGCCTCTGGAAAATCTCCGGAGCTCGGCTGTAGACTGATCTGAGATCCTCCGACATTATTCTCTTCTGAAGAGATTTTGGTCTAATTATACCTTTTCCAGCAATCCAGAAGATGTAAATATAGTGCATACTATCTTATTAATGGAGACATAGATGACGAGCACCGATGCCATAAGGGCTACAGTGGATGAGCTTCTAAGGGTGCTCTCCGCCAGGAACATAATTGGGGAGCCTATGGACTTGGAGGACAAGATCATCATACCCATCACCAAGATGGGGATGGGATTTGGCACTGGCCAGGAACCAGGGGAGAGCGAGGCCATTAAAGTCAAGGCAGGCGGAGGGGTGGGAGTTATACCCATCGCCATAGTGGTAGTGTTCAAAGGGATTCCCGGTGAGGATGGTGTCAAGGTGATTCCTTTATCCGGCCATATCTCAGGCAACCAGCCCCTGGCTGAGATGGCCAGTGCTGCCCAATCTATCCTGGAGAGATTTGCTGCCTCCCAGGAGAGAAAAGAAAAAGATAGGAAAGAGAAGAGATCCTCTCGAGAGACTGCGGTGCTCGTCGAATAGAGGGCCATTGATAGATGCCTTATAATGGATTTCAAAGGACAATTTCAGGATCTAACTCAGCGTGAGGCATTCTTGATGCCACTGACCCTACAAATTCTGACAGGGATATCGTCCCCTAGCCTTTTGACATCAGCCGCATTAATCCTAATGCTTTTTATCGCCCTCCTGCTAATCCTTCTGATAATTCCCTTAAGTCTATGCCTGTTCCTCTGCAAAGAGGGGCAACTGGTTGAGGGAAAGCTGAGAGGATCATGGCTGGGAATATCTGCAGGCGGTGACTTGAGAAGCAAGGAGACCCAGCTTCTGGGAAGGCTCTGGATATCGTGGCATAACATCAGACTGCTATATAGAGAGACTTCCGCTCCATCAGCCCTCGATCTTATTGCATCGATAACCGGGGGTGAAAAGGAAAAAGATGAGGAAAAAGAGATTAAGAAAGTTAAAAAAGGCAGCGCAGGAATAGCGAAAAGAGGATCACCAGACAAGAGAAAGTATAAAGAAGGGCAAGATGAAAGCCATCCTGGCTCGGATGAAAAGGGCGGAGAATTGGAGGTTATTGAAGAGGGCGATGCCGATGGAATAAGCGTTCACCGGATCCGGTCTGTGCTGGCAGCCATGCCCGCCTTTATCGATTTTATTCGGGATCTTTTCAGATCATTCCACTTCAAGACCATCCGCTGCCACCTGCAGTTAGGGCTTGATGATCCTTCCGAGACTGCCATATTGACTGGAAGGCTCTGGTCTATAGCAGCTTTTCTCAGTTATCTTGGAGCGGATATCCAGATCGAGCCATTCTTTGAAGAAGAGCGATTGGAGGGAGAGCTTCTGGCAGAGGCCAGAATGCGTCCCATCCGTATCCCAGCAGCGATTATCTCCGCCCTGCGGGAGAAGGAGATGAGATCGCTGTTAAAGGATGCTATCGGCTGGGGGCGCTGAATGAAAATGCGGGATGCAAATGAGCTATATGAGAATGGGCTGTATGAGAATGGGCTGTATGGAGAGGTGCCTCATAGATGAATAAAAATACTAAAAATAAATGGATCCCCAAGATGCAGACGCATATACTGGCAGGAGCAGAGATCAGGGCAGGATCCAGAGTGCTCTATCCCATCATCAAGATCCTGGTCATCGCCGCTGGAGATCGGCTGCTGGGATTCAGATTAAGCCCGATTGCATTACTGATTGCGGAGCCCGGAATGCGATATGCGATCTCCATGGAAGGAAAGCAATTGGCCTTGGATGAGGTCTACAAGCTGGCTCCATCTCTGAGAGATCTTGATCTCAAAACGGCTGATCAGCGCATCCATAGGATATGCGAATCCTCCTGGGGAATAAACGCATCCGGATGATAGGGCACAATCCGAGGTGTATAATCCTCTGCATGCCTGTTTGCCGGAACATCAGCGCAGTAAACGAACCCATTGACCGAGCCAGTAAGCGTCCCTCTCTGATCCATAAGGATCCTCGCCGGCTTCATCTGCTCTCCCCGGCTGGATTGGGGCAGAGGATCGGCATAAAGCTCCACCTGAATATCATCTGGATAGACATCACCTAAATATATCTCTATCTGGAAGTGCCACCGATCCTCCTCGTCCCCGGTCACCTTCAGGTGGCCAAAATGAACGCCTCTCCAGCATTGGTTGATCCGCTTCTGCCAACCCACCAGCTCCTTCGCCAGCTTTGCACCCTCTTTTGCCCTCTTTCTATAGGCGTCAGCCGCCGGCTGGTAGACCTTCTCTACATACTCTTTCATCATACGGTTGCCGCTATAGCGCGGGGTTAGCTCAGTCATGCTGGCCTTGATCTTTGCCACCCAGGATGATGGAACTCCCTGATCGTCCCGCTGGTAGAAGAGCGGTATTACCTCCTCCTCCAGCAGACGGTAAAGGTTCCGGGCATCTAAATCATCTCTTTCCGGCCCAAAGCCTGCAGGGGACTCAATCTCATCCCCCTCATCTCCCAGCAGCCAGCCCACCCGTGGTTCATAGGCCTCATCCCACCATCCGTCGAGAGTGGAGAGGTTCAGCCCGCCATTGGCCAGAACCTTCATGCCGCTCGTCCCGCAGGCCTCATTGGGACGGAGTGGAGTGTTAATCCATAAATCCACTCCCGCCTGCAGATGCTGGGCCAGATCGATATCGTAATCCTCGAGAAATATCACCCGATCCGTTATATCCGGCCGATCGGCGAAGTTGGCCATCTGCTTGACCATCTCCTTCCCAGCGATATCGGCAGGATGAGCCTTGGCGGCCATCAAGAGCTGAACCGGCCTATCATGATTGGTCAGAATACTGACCAGCTTCTCCTCGTCCCTGAGGAGAAGATTTGTGCGCTTGTAGGCGGTTGCCCTTCTGGCAAAGCCTATGGTGAGGGTATTGGGGTCCAAGACATGCCTTGCGGCCTCGATCTCCTCAGGCGAGGCTCCGTGCTCCTGCATCTGCCGGGCGTGACGCCTGCGAGCATAATCGATTAGGTCTTTTCTGGCAAGAGCTCTGAAGTTCCAGATATCCTGGTCGCTCTGCCTGGCGATCTTTCCTGCCTCGTAATCGATGCTTTCCGGACCGCATCCGGTCGGACAGCTCAAAGACCACAATCTCTGGGCCACAGGAGAATCCCAGGTGGGAATATGGACCCCGTTGGTAATATAATCAATTGGCACCTCATTCTCCGGCCAGCGGGGATAGCGGGACTGAAAGATCCTCTTGCTCACCTGGGCATGAAGCCTGCTCACTCCATTAACAAAGCAGCTCCCGCTAATGGCGAGAAAGGCGATGTTAAATGGGCTGCTGTAATCCTTCTCGGTCTTCAATCCCATTATAACCAGATCATTCGGAAAGAGGCCTTGAGCGTCTGTATAATGCTTTGCATATTTTTTCAAAAGATCTCTATCAAATCGATCGAAACCCGCCTCCACCGGGGTATGAGTGGTGAATACATTTCCCGCCCGGGTGGCCCAGAGAGCCTCCAGGAATGAGCAGCCTTCCTCATGCATGAAGCTATAGGCTCTGGCCAGGACTACAAATGCAGCATGGCCCTCGTTCATATGGCAGACAATAGGCTTTATTCCCATCTTTTTTAAGGCCAGCCAGCCGCCCACGCCCAGGATGATCTCCTGGATGAGGCGCAGCTCCTGTCCGGGAGCATAAAGGCTGGCGGTGATCGCCCTATCCCATGGGCTGTTTAGAGGATCGTTGGAGTCCAGGAGAAAGAGGTTCACCCGGCCCACCTGAGCCCTCCAGACCCTTAAGTACAGATGTCTCCCCGGAAGGCTGATCTTGATTCTGAGCCTGCCTCCCTCCTCGTCCTGGACCGGCTCTATGGGAAGGCTGTTTGGATCGTTATAAGGAAAGGCCTCGATCTGAGATCCGTCCTGGGCCAAAACCTGACGGAAGTATCCCTGCTGGTAGAGGAGGCCTACTCCGACCAGTGGGACTCCCAGGTCGCTGGCCGTCTTCAGGTGGTCTCCAGCCAGGATTCCCAGGCCTCCAGAGTAGATGGGAAGGGCCTCAGAAAGGCCGAATTCCATACTGAAGTAGGCCACAGAGTCCAGATTGAAATGCTCCTCGCACCATCCTGGCTGTGCCAGAAATTTCGTGTTTCTCTCCTGCCAATCTCTTATCTCCGTTCTCAGAGCATCGTCTTGTGCCAGCTCGTTTAGTCGGCTTTTTGAGATGTTTTGCAGGATGAGATAGGGATTTTTGGTCTTCTCCCAGGCCTCGGGATCCAGCAGCTCCCAGACCCTGTCTGTCGTCAACCGAACTGTCCAGCGCAAATCTAAGGCCAGATCAGCAAGACCTTCCAGTCCTGAGGGCAATTGCAGGTCCGTATGGCTTTTCATTTATCCGCCTCGATCAATTTCCATAGCAGGGCTTTCTGGAGCGCTTAAGTAACTTGTGTTCCTTTGCATTATTTTAAAAAGGCTCCTCGCTAAATACATATCCATCATTATAGGTCTTTCCATGTTTACAGAGTATATTCAGGCAGCCTTGGAGAAAGTGCAGTATAAGGTCATAGATAATGGCGATGAGCCATATTTTGCAGATGTCCCAGAACTCGATGGTGTGTGGGCCACAGGTCATACCGTTGAGGATGCACGCAGAAATTTCATTGAGGCTCTGGAAGAGTGGATCGCAGCTCGCCTGCAATGGGGCCTGCTCATTCCACCAATAGGCGGCCAGACCATCGAGGTCTCTAAGGAGCCGGTTCCAGTTGTCCAGGCTCGGTATTCACAAATCCAGCGTTCTAGCCTACGGCGACATAGGCAGCCAGTTCCAATCCATCCCATCACAAAAGCAGCGGCTGCATCTGATGCGTAAGCCTTCCAGGCATCTCACTCTTTTCTTTTTTTGCCTTTATTCTTCCTTTGGATTCCGGTAGGAGAAGGCAGCATGCAGGGTAATGCCGTCCCTTTACTTGTGAGGATTGAGATTTCGATATTCTATCACCAGACTTCTTGATCTACTCCTTTCTTTTCCTCTTAATCTCTTCGAGGATCTCATCAAGGCTCTGGTCCAGCCATCCCGCCCTCTCCTTCGTATAATCGCCGCTCCCTAGATCAAAGCTTTGCAGGAACCTGGCCATATCCACAGGCCCCAGGGCTTCAGCTAGAGCATCTATCCCCAGCTTCCTGATCTCATTGATGCTTCTGACATCTACTTTAGAGGACATCTAACAACCACCTTGCAGGGTTCATGACTATGACTTTGATGTCCGCGCTCATCCTAATCGCTGCTCTCAAGATCTCATCATCCGTGGTCAGCATAACATCCGCTGATCTCTCCGCACAGGCCAGATGCAAAGCATCCATGGGCTTTATTAGCCCTTGCATCTCGATCTCCCGAACTCTGGAGACGATAGACTCATCCACAATGGTCTTTTCTCTTGATATCGAGGCAATTTGTTCCACTTTGCTTCGCCTCTCGGCATCTGGTATTCTGGAGATTTCGTAATCTATGGCTTCGCTGCCTATGAGAGTCCACTCCAAGAGGCACCTCTTTAATATGGCCAGGACTGCTTCTGATTCCATCCTGATTATCTCTTCGGTTTGGTCATCAAAAGGCCGGTTGATGCAGCAGACGTCCAGGTAGATTTTCATGAGTATCTTGGCCGTATTTGATATCTTTTTTGCAGTTGATTGGTTTGCCCAACTATTAAATCTTTGGACAAATTTGCTCATCGAGATTGGAAAGAAGTGATCTTTGTTAGTCGATTTCCAGAATCTTGTCAGGATTAAAGGTTAGTATCAATAAATGCGATCTCTTTTTTCAGTGGGCGCCGCGAGTCGGCCCTCTGGGCCTCCCGCGCTAATGCCCTGGCCCCCTCAACGCCGGGGAGGCTTGGATACAATTGGGCAGGCCGTTGAGGATTTGAGAGGTGGGACACAATTGTTCTCCGGATGTAGAATGAAAAGGCAATATGAGATTTGTCCAGGAAGCGAATTAGTAACACTGATCTTCAGATCCCTATAACCATCGCCAGCTTCGCTGCCACAAGCCCAGAGAAGGAGAATCTGCATGAATAAAATACTGAACTTTCCGATCGATTACGAAGACAATCGCAAACCAGTGGTTTTAGCTGATGGCGAACGGGGCAGCCTGTCCCGATCCATCCCATTATGAAGGCAGCGGCCACATCTGATATCTTCCAGATCATCATGAATCTTGTGGGAATTCCCTGGCTTCCGGCCCTGTTCTATGGCCGCGGCCGCTCCAGCTCCTTTCATCTCCACCGCAATTATCTTGGGCGCACTGCAGCATTCATGGCCAGGGAAAGCCCCCTCGCAGAAACCCAACAAATCATTTTATATATTTAGAAACACTAATAGAAAAATATGGCTCGGAATGAGCGACATGTGGTAAAGAATTCCCGAAACGGATGGGATATCAAGAAGCCCCATGCATGGAGGCCTTGTGGTCACGCTCAGACCAAGGCCGAGGCGATCAGGCTGGCACGAGAGATATGCAGGAAAGAGAAGGCTGAGTGCATCATCCATAGTGAAGATGGAAAATTCGAGGTCTACGATAGCTATGGAAGGTGCCTGGACGCGTCCAGGTATATGAAGACAAGTCCATTTAAGGGATTTGTTAACTGGATGAGCAAGCTCTTTCAGTCAATAATGCACTCATCAAGGTTTCGGCAATAGCTTTCAGCAGTCTTTTGCCTTCCAGCATCCAGCTCGTGAAGTGTGGCATAGCCAGTGCCATCTTTACTACTGCATCTCTTTGCTTTCAGTCTCGCCAGTTGCCCTCTGAAGTGCTGCTTTGCCTGCTTTTTCATAGGCCTTGGGGAGCAATGCTGCCAAATTGACGCCTGCTATGTAAAAAGGGCTCGGCCCCAGTCTCTCCAAAACTGCCCCCTTTACATCAGGGGCTCTTGGATTGATCTCCAGCAGATCAAGCTCGCCACCTCCCCGCCAGTAGCAATCCAAACACTCCTCCAAGGGCTTGAATTGCTCCCGTGCGTCCTGGCTTGATCTCGAAATCCCATCTGCCTCCTCAACAGCCTCAGCGGAACGCATCTTGCGCATCGCTTCCATGATCTGCTCTTTGCTTCGCCCTCGAAGCTTGAAGATCAGGAAAGGATCGCAGTCAAACTGCTCTGCCAGAAGATAGTAGACCGCAGCTATATGCTTGCAGGGATTAGACCAGTCCGGGCAGGAGCAATCTGTCTTCAGGTCCCTGCCCTTACTGGGAAAGAGGGATAGACCTGACTCGGAGAAGGCCTCTTCGATGTTCTGCGGCATCTCCCCGCCCAGCAGCCGGGCTGCAAATACTGCTTTTGAGGCCATAGTCGAGGCAGCCTTATCCCACTCAGCATCCGACAGTGGCTTCAGCTTTATCACCACATCATAAGGCTCCGATCCGGTCCCCTGCACCCTGGCCCTCACTATGCCGGGATTGACATCTATGGATATAACCTGCCCTTTTCGAGCATAGCTTTTTCCTCGAGTGAGCCTGGCTCCCAGATTGAAGGATTCAAGGGTCTTGACCCAGCGCTTGGACCACCATGTTTCTCCTATGCATCCTCGTTTACTCTTGGCTTTTAGCCCGTTCTTGACCTCTTTTGGCTTGGCTGGTTCATAGTAGCTCCAGTAGGGGCTCATTTTCTATCGCTCCGATCGCTGCTATCGCTCCCATTGCTCACTGCCTCCTGCCTCAGAACAAGCAGCTCTCTCAAGCTATCATCAGACAGCTCAGTCAGCCAGGCTTCGCCTGTCCCTATCACCGATTCTGCCAGCGCTTTCTTCTGTTCTATCATCTGGTCTATTCTCTCCTCAAGCGTTCCAGCACAGACGAACTTATGCACAAAGACGTTCTTCTTCTGGCCGATGCGGAAGGCGCGGTCAGTAGCCTGATTCTCCACCGCAGGATTCCACCAGCGATCGAAGTGGAATACATGGTTGGCAGCAGTCAGATTAAGGCCGAAGCCTCCGGCCTTTAGTGATAGTATGAATATTGGAGAGCTTCCCTGCTGGAACCTTTGGATCATCTCCTCTCTCTGCTTCCGGCTGGTCTTGCCGTGCAGGAAGAGGACTTCAACCCCGAGCTTTTCCTGCAGCTGATGTCTGAGCATCGCCCCCATGCCGGCGAACTGAGTGAATATCAAGGCCCTGTCACCAACAGAAATGGCCTCGTCGAGCATCTCCTCCAGACGGGACAGCTTTCCAGAGCGGCCCTCCAGCGGGCTTCCGTCCTGCAGGAAGAGCGCCGGGTGGTTGCAGATCTGCTTGAGCTTGGTCAGTGCAGCCAGAATCTGACCTCTGCGCTTCATGCCTTCAGAAGACTCGATCCTGGATAACATATCCTCCACCACCGCAGCATAAAGGCTCGCCTGCTCCGGCGTCAAATTATAGCCCACCTTCATCTCCGTCTTTTCTGGGAGGTCCTTTATCACTGTGGTGTCGGTTTTTAGCCGGCGCAGGACAAAGGGCTGGATGAGAGATCGCAGGGCCTCGGAATGAGCTCTATTATTGTATCTTTCTATGGGCAGCACGAAATCCCTGCGGAAGGATTCGAATGAGCCCAGATAGCCGGGATTGAGGAAATCCATGATCGACCATAGCTCAGAGAGCCTGTTCTCCACGGGCGTTCCTGTCAGAGCGATCTTTTGGGTGGCTTTCAGGCGCTTTATGGACTGGGTCTGCCGGGCAGACTGGTTCTTGATGCTCTGCGCCTCGTCCAGTACTATGTGACCCCAGGATACGGCATTAAGCTCTTCTTCATCCCTCTGGGCAAGAGAGTAGGTGGTGATAACCACATCTGCCTTTTCCGCCGCCTTCTCGAAGTCCTGGCCGGAGAGGCGTCCCAGGCCGTGATGCATGAGGACCTTCAGCCCGGGGGCAAAGCGCTCGATCTCTCGCTCCCAGTTGCCGGCAACAGACATGGGACAGATGAGAAGAGTGGGGCCGGGGCCCTTCATAGTCTCTCTCTCATGCAGAAGGAATGCAATCAACTCTATCGTTTTTCCCAGACCCATATCATCCGCCAGACAGGCTCCCAGGCCGAGCCGGTTCAGGTACATGAGCCAGGATACGCCCCGTAGCTGATAGGGCCGCAGAGTGCCCTGGAAATCTAGGGGGGAAGAGAGTTGCTCCATATGGCCGCTGGGGTCAGAAAGAGCGGAAAGCATCTCTTTGATCTTGCCCTCGGCCTCAAAGCCATGCACGGGAAGGGTGGTTTTCGCTTCAGGCAAAGGATGGCCGGCTGGATTCAAGCCCAGATGCAGAGCCTCAGCCAGGGTCATCTCGTGGTTCCTGTTCTTATGGAAAAAATCAATGGCCGCCTCGATATCCTGAGGCCTCAGCTCCATCCACTCTCCCCTTATTTGAATGAGAGGGATCTTGAGGTGAGAGAGCTGTGCGAACTCCTCTCGAGAGATAACATAGTCGCCTAAAGATAGCTGCCAGTCGTATTCCACAACCGAGTTCAGGCCGAAGAAAGCAGAACCAGCATTGCCCTCTTTTCTGGGTGCGTCCCTCAGCTGCAGCTTCACACCCAGGCGTGTGCCGGGTCGCTGCCACCAGGCGGGCAGCATTACTCCGAAGCCATTCTGCTCTAAAAGAGGAGCCGATTGGCGCAGGAATGAATAAGCTTCTGTGGTTTCCATCTCCAGTTCTGCAGGCCTGGCCGTCTCCAGGCTCTTTTCCAGCTGGGGAAAGAGTCGCGCTGCTCTGCCCAGGTCAGCGAGAAGCTGCTCTTGCGGATTCTTTATGCTCTTTTTCAAGAGGGTGAGAGCATCCGACTTTGTCCTCCATACCTCTCCCGCCGGGACCATCAGGCTGCGGTCGTCTTTTGCCTGGAGGAAGAAGCTCAATCTCCAGGTCTCCTCTTCCGCCGGGGCTTGCAGCCGGAAGCAGGTGCGAAATGGTACAGACACCGCTTTCGGCTCGAGTTCACTGATCCAGGAGTTCATCTTCTTGGCGAAGGCGGCGACCTCCTCAGTCGAGGCTTCAAGCGTTGGGTCCTTTGAGGTAAGAGACAGCAAGAACTGCTGGGGCAGAGGAATCACTCGCGGTCTGCGCCCTCTCTTGGGTGGGAGGAGTGTAAGCTGTTCCAGGCTGCCGCGCACCAGAGAGTCAGCCATTCCATCCACGAAGCTTCTCGCCAGATCTTTTGGAGAGGATTTATCTGTGGGGAACAATCTGAGAGCCTGGCAGCTTGGTGGCATGGCTTTTGAGAAGCGATCAAGCCGTTCCAGATCGGTCTCATCCATCACCGCCTTCCATAGAGAGTATCTTTCTCTGACCGCAGGCACAAACTGCTCTTTTGCCACCAGCTCCAGGGAATAGAGGGCGAGCCTGGACCAAAACCGCATTGAATCAGCATAAACAACTCCCTTGAGCGGATGTATGGGAAGATCCAGAAGAAATTTGGCTGCCAGGTCAGGCGCAAGGGCTAGAACATCAACAGCGCATTCGATCAGCCCAGCAGGCTTTTGTGAGATATAATCCTCTCTCAATAGCCAGGGCGAGGGAAGAGGTCCATTTTTGCCGGAAGGAATCCTGAGAATCAGTGCTCGAGTCTTGGCGCCATTCAGATGAAATGCCCTGGAAATTTGCGTTTTCAGCTCCTTTCCCGGCAAGGAGAATGGATGAGCTGGAATCCCTTCGCTGCTAACTGAATAGCCCTGATTGACCAGAGGTAGAGCTGAGGATTCAGCCCAGATATAAAATGCCTCGGTATCCCAGAGAGAGTGCAAGACGTACATGCTTTAAGTCCTTTGGCCCAATCGGGCTTAGGTTATATTGTTATTTAAAAGCTTAGCCAGCGCAGCACGGCGACTATCAAGACTGCCACGGCAGCAATGACGATTATCGGCCTGATGCCTATAAGCTCCGGTATTGTGCCCTCTGGAAGGGGGCCCCATTTCAGCACCGACCGGTTCAGGACAGGATAGAGGCGGGCGAACATCCCCGCTCCAATAATGATGCCAACCATCCCCACCAGGGCATCAATCGCTCCTGACCCAAATGCAGCAGCAGCGGTTCCTGGACAGTAGCCCAGAATAGCAAACCCCGCCCCGAATATCAGCCCGCCGATAACGGTAGATCCGATCGATCCGGGTTTGATGTGCAGACGAACGAGCCCTGCAGACCTCATGATATGGATCCCTATCATCCCTACCAGAATGGCTGTGAGCATAACCCTGACCACGGTGAAGTCGGTGAGCTGGAGCTGGCCAACTATCACCCCATAGTCGGTCAGCCCTCCCTTTTGGAGGAGGAATCCGAAGATAACGCCGAATAAGAAACCGAGGGCGACCTGTGCCCTTCCATTTGACCTGATCGTCTCAAAAGGCATCTTTATCACCCCTCATTTGATCCCCAATCCAAAGATCAGTGCGGCGACTGCAATCCCTGAGACAAAAAAGCATACCACCGCAATCCAGCTTACCAGCGATAGCTGAAGAGTGCCGGATATGCCATGACCGGAGGTGCAGCCATCAGCCCAACGGGCCCCCAGACCGATCAGAATCCCCCCGATCAGAGCTATGGCGAACCGGAATAGCGCATCAGCTCCGAAGGCCTCAGCGAATATCGGGGGCACAATCAGAACCGCAAGACGGCCAGAGAGGAATGATGACAGAAGCGATCCAATTATCATGCCGAAGACGATCATCCACTGCCAATCAATTTTGGGCTTGATCTTCTGGTAGTAGGACATCTGGTCCGCATTTTCCCGGTTAATCGCCGATTCGATCATACCGGCAGACTTGGCAAACGCCGTCGAGGCACCCAGGGGGCGATCGGAGAGAAGGAAGGCGATCCAGGAGAGGACCCCTATCCCCGCTCCCACAACATACGGCGACCATGAATCCATCGTTATCCAATCGATCATAAGAGATCAGTCGTTAAGGGCGCAGATACCCAGCTTCTGGTACGCGGTGAATCCGCCCGCCATATTAAAGACGTTATTAAATCCGTTCATCTTCAGGATGGATGCCGCAATGCTCGCCCTCTGTCCTCCTCTGCACATCACAATGTACTTCCTATCCCTGGATAGCTCTTTATGTCTGGTTCTGAGGTCGTGCCAGGGGATCTGAATCGATCCGATGACGCAATCGTCAGTCTTCTCCTCCGCTGACCGGACATCGATGATAACCGCCTTTTCCGATGCAACCAGATCATTTGCCATATTGGGGGTTATTATTGGAACAGTATCTACTGGCATAGCGTTCACTCCCCAGGCCAGCATGCCCCTTTCGAGGAACGCTTCCACGCTATCCAGACCTACCCGGCGCAGCTGCATAGCAGCCTCGTCCACCTGTTCATTCCCTTCAACCACCAGGAAGATGTCCTTTTTCGGGGGTATGACCCAGCCTGCCTGGGTGGCGAAGCTGCCGGCAAGATCGATATGCCAGGATCCAGGTATATGCAGGCCGGAGAATGCCGGATAGCTTCGTACGTCCAAGATCGCCGCCTTTTCGGATTTTATGCTATTGGAAAAGGCCTTCGGATCCAAAGGTTTAGGAGTTTTGAGGCTCCTCATGAGATTGGGCCCCACCCTGTTGATCTCTGAGCAGCGAGCGAAATGGTCCGGGGCAGCTGGCATATCCGAGGTGAGGGAATGTATGAACTCCTGGCGATCGGATATCTGCAGGGCATAGTTGTATTTTCTTTCAAAGCCAATGGTGCTGCTCCTCTTTGCGCTTATCGCCCGTCCGCAGAGCGATCCCATGCTATGAGCAGGATAGACCTCGCAGTGGTCCGGAAGCTTAAGGATCTTCTCGTGCAGGCTATCATAGAGGGATGATGCAAGCTCCTCTGCTCTGCCCGGAAAGAGGTCCGGCCTGCCAACGTCTCCTACAAAGAGAGTGTCACCGCAAAAGAGGGATACAGGGTCATCTGCCCTGCTGGTGTCAGCAGCTATGTAGGAGATGTGCTCTGGGGTGTGGCCTGGGGTCTCGATCACCGAGAATATGATATCCTCCAGCTTTATCCTGTCCCCTTCTTTTAGGGGTTCATGGGGAAAAGCGCAGTTCGCAGATGCTGGAGCATAAATCCTGGCTCCAGTCGCTTCTTCCAGATCGAGGTGGCCGGAGATGAAATCAGCATGCAGGTGCGTCTCCAGGATATGAGTTATCTTAAGACCCATCTTCTTGGCAGAATCCAGATAGGGACGGATGTTTCGTTCTGGGTCGATGACTGCACAGATGTTATTCCCGGCTACCATGTAGGAGCTATGGGCGATGCCGGGGACGAAAAATTGATGGATGATCATCATTCTCACCTCTTATCAGATTAACAAATAGATGAATGTTGTTTCAATGCATATGAAAAGAACGGTCATAACGCCTCCCGCCTTGAGGTAATCCCTGATGGTATATCCACCGGGATCCATCAGCAGAGCGTTCACCTGGTGGGTGGGAAGGATAAAGGAGTTCTGGGATGAGACTGCCACCAGCAGAGCCAGAGCCCTGGGATCCGCCCCTATGCCTGCGCTCAAAAGTAGCACCAGAGGAACTAAGAGGACTGTTGCCGCCACATTGGATATGATCAAAGAGAGAGCGGTTGTGAGGATGGCTAGGGAGAGCATGACTGCAATTGGGTGGGCGCCAGCCAGAAGATCGACAAAAGAGCTGGCGATGAGCCTGGAAGCTCCAGTGTTCTCCATCGCTATTCCGAAGGGAATCAGGCCGCCTATGAGAATTACGCTCTTCCAGTCTATGGCGTGATAAGCCTCGTCCGGAGTGAGAATCTCCGCCAGAATCATGGCCACAGCTCCAGTGAGAAGAGCGATAGAGATCGGCATTCCTGTAAAGGTAAGGGCCAGGGAAGCAATGAATATCATGACGGCCAAAGGCCCCTTCTTATAGCGAATCTCCTCTCCTTCGGGATGAGTGAGCAGCAGAAGATCCTGGTGGCTGGCAAGAAGCCTCAGGGTGTCCCATGATCCAAAGGCGATGATGGTATCGCCGGCTGCAAGAGGGGTATCGTAGAAATCCGATCTTGACTCCCTCATTTTGCTATAGTGAACGATCGGTTCTATGGAGAACTTCTGGCGAAATCCGATCTCCCGCAGGGTTTTGTCTATGATCGAGGCCTTTGGCCGGACGATCAGCTCAGCCAGGCCAAATCCTCCGCTATCCAGGATGGACTTCAATCTGCTCCGGTTTTCAGTGGGCACACAGCCGGAAGCCGAAATAAAATCATTAAAATCCTCTTTGGATCCGAGGAAGGCCAGCTCCTGGCCGGACTCCAGGCGAGCATATCGGGAAGGGGCTACAGTCACCTCAGTATTCTTCCGGATGGCAAGCAGATTGAGGTCATATTTGATCTTGAATGATGCCTCTTCCCTTGTCTTTCCAGAGAGATTGGATGATCGGGGGAGAATGCAAGTCTTGATAGCGTAGTCGATGCCCCAGATCTCAGCCACTGTAAGCTGGCATTTCTTTTCCTTTTTATTCGGGAAGATGCGAGATCCAGCAAGGGCGAAGAGGGCGACCCCGGCTATGAGCAGAGGCAGTCCTACCGGAGTTACGGCAAACATGGAGAAGGGCTCCATCCCGTTCTGGCGCAAGAGATCATTGAGGACGATAAGAGGTCCAGAGCCGATCATTGTTACTGTGCCACCCAGGATGGTGGCAAAGCCCATGGGCATCATCAGGTGGGAAGTGGGGATTGAGGTCTGCTGACCTATCCTTCTTATCGCCGGCAGGAATAGGGCGGCTGCTCCGATATTTTGCATCACTGAGGAGAGCAAGCCCACGGTCATGGATACAGTAGAGATGATCCTTTTCTCATTCGTCCCAGCATATTTGATAATAGTGCTGGCCAGGCGGGATGTTACCCCGGTTCTCTCGATTCCGTATCCCAGGATCATCACCGATGCCATTGCCACCACGGCATTTGAGGCGAAGCCTGATATCGCTTCCAATGGGCTGATAAGGCTCAGCCAGGCTAAAGCGAGGCAGGCCACTATGGCGACAAGATCGAGCCGTATACGGTTGCTTATAAAGAGGACGAGCATGGCTGCGATCACCATGCTGAGGAGAAGGATGCTATTATCCATAGGGAAGAGGATATTTGCAGCCAAAGAGGATAAAAAGGTTCTCTCCTTGTTGGCGGGATGATTGCGTGAAATGCTAGACAAAAAAAATGAAAAATAAACAAAAAAATGAAAAAAATGCTCAGATCGTCAGATCAAATGGTAAACCTGTATGCTGCACCACTTAAGAATGTCCCTGTCTCCCAATAGCTCTCGCCATCCTTGCTGATCACTATGGTATGCCACATATTCCCAGGCACATTAAATCTGTAAATGCCATCGGAAAGATCCTTTCCGAATCCCTCTGTGCCTATATATTCTCCATCAAGGTATACATCATAGCCTAAAAGCCAGCTTGACCTGAGGGTCACAGCAGCTGTCCCGCTGAGCGGCACTGGAACATATGAATTCCGATCTGTCCAGGTGCCGGAGCCCTGGCCGTAGACATATACGTAGATATAGTTGCTCCATCCATTGCAGTAATACTGGAGGATATGCCAGCCAGGAACATCTCCATTGAACCATTTCTTATTCCATCCGGCAGAGGAATAGCCCAGATATTTTACACTCAGCTCTCCATTGGGGTACCACTCATAGATCCATAATGGGCCGGAAGAGGAAATCTGCAGCCACATAGGCTGCCAGCCAAATAACCTGCAAGCTCCTGTCGTCTGAGGAACATAGCTCAAATAGAGCTCATTTCTTGCTATCACTCCACCTGGGACTGCGGCGCTGATACTGGATGGATAAGTGGACTTTTCGCTTGATGTCGCTCTTCTCTGCTGGCCGGAAGAGAATCCAGTTGCAGAAGTGTCAGCCCTATCGATGCCTGCTTTAGCGAAGTCGGTCGGAGCAAAGTCAGTTGCAGCGATCAGTGAGTCTTCAGCCTCGGCAGAACTGGGCGCCTCTTTATAGTCCACTATAGATGATTCTGGAGGTATATCCAGCCCCAGGATGTCCGGGCTGCTGGGAGCAACAGGAACAGGAGCGCCAGAAGGAGCCGCGGTCTGGTAGATTGTGCTCTCCTTGGAGCTGGAGCCTGTCTCAGTTAATTCGAATCCATCGAACTCGGAGTATTGATTCAGGCTTCCATCGACATAATACTGACCCTCTGAGATATATGGTACCATCGCAGACGGACTGTCCGTATAAGCCTGGTCAAAGCCCTGCTGGCCATGGGCAGATATCGCCATGAATATGACAAAAATGCTCAACATTGCTAGAAAAATGGTTTTCTTCATCCACTTCACCTCGATTTTAATATGATATTACACTCCCCTTTGATTCTTGATCTCCATCGACTATCCCGATGGATAATATTTCGATCGCTCTCATGATGTAAAAAAGTATGTTTTGTATGAACCTTATGAAGATCCTTTAAAGGTCCATCACCAGTTGTCAGGGAAACATGGCCACCAGCTCATAGACCCCGGAATCGCGCCTCTTGCTGACTGCAAAACCCATTTTTTTAAATAGATGGAATACGGGATCATTTCCTGCCAGGACCTCAGCGGTAAATCCGAGGAGCCCCTGCCTTTTCGCGAGGTATGTCAGATATGCCAAGAGCTCGCCTCCTATTCCATGGTTCTGGCAGTCATCCCTTACCACCAAAGCCACATCTGCGGTGAACATATCGCTGTTAATGCCATACTGGCCCAGGCCGCAGATGGACTCGATGCCATCCTCTTCTACAGTTGCCACCAGAACCATCTTCTGGAAGTAATCCACCGCAGCAAACTTCTGAAGCTCCTGGTGGGGAATATCTCTCCGGGCGGAGATGAACCTCTGGTACATGCTCTCGTCGGACAGGGAGTAGAAGAAGTCTTTGAGAAGGGGCTCATCGCTGATCTTCACCGGCCGCAACAGGATTCCGAGACCCGTCCTGGTGGTCTTCCATGCCTCCAGCTCTTCCGGATACTCTCCCTGCACTCCGGGAATGAAGGCCTGGTCCGGATAGATCAGATGCATCCTCTTAGCCTCCTCAATCAACCAGAGGCGGAATAAGGGATGAGCGATGGCGATTAGGGCCATGGCCCTCTCTCGGATGCTCTTTCCATGTAGATAGGCGATGCCGTATTCAGTTACCACATAATGAATATCTCCCCGAGTCAATGTTACCCCTGCCCCCTCCCCAAGGAATGGAACTATTCGGGAGACTCTTCCCCCTTCCAGGGAGGCCTCATTATCTGAGGAATCAGCACTGGTGACTAGAGCGGTAGAGGGCAGAGCGAGGACGGTCTTTCCTCCTGGTGCAATAGCCGTGCCCCTCATGAAATCGGCCTGGCCGCCAATACCGCTATAGAAGCTATGGCCCAAAGACTCTGCTGTGGCCTGGCCGGTGAGATCGATCTCCAGGGCGCTGTTGATAGCTATCATCTTGCTATTCTGGGCGATGATCAGGGGGTTGTTGGTGTAGTCGATGGTCCTGAACTCTATGCTATCGTTATTTCGCAGAAAATCATATGTCGAGCGGTGGCCCATGCAGAAGGTGGCGATGGTCTTTCCAGGATTGATGCTTTTATTGCTGTTGTCCACCACCCCATCCCTTATGAGCCCGGCTATGCCATCGCTCAGTAGCTCAGAATGCACCCCTAGATGCTTTTTCTTCTTCAGGCTGGAGACGATGGCATTGGGAATGCTGCCGTATCCCACCTGGATGGTCGAGCCGTCTTCCACTATTCTAGCCACATATTTTCCTATTCTCTGGGCGATCTCGCCAGGGACGTCCTCTATGTACTCCAGAAGGGGCTCATCCCAGGGGATCAGATAGTCCACGTCGTCCATCCGGATCCAGCCATCGCCATTAATGGCGGGCATATGAGAGTTGGGCTGGGCGATGACTATTCCCGCTTTCTCCACCGCCGTGCGGACGATATCGACGCTCACTCCCAGGTTCAATCTGCCATCCTTGTCCGGCAGGGTGGTCTGGATGAGGGCCACATCCAGCGGTATTCTCTCCGATCGGATCAGCTGGGGAAGATTGGAGAGGAATATGGGGGTATAATCAGCTTCGCCCCGATTGACGGCGTTTCTAGTATGGTCGCCGATGAAAAAGGAGTTGAGCCGAAAGTTGCTCTGGAACTTCTCGTCCGTGTATGGTGCCACCCCAAGGGTGACTATGTTTATGAGCTCAGCGTCAAGAAAGGCTTTAGGTTGCTCTTTGACGAATTCAAGGAGCGATCTGACCAGATGCTGGG